>Ga0194133_10004907_pt1 | contig 17419 bp, 7 predicted proteins | sample TA2KigOf40mmetaG_FD_155448 | JGI IMG/M metagenome (GOLD analysis project Ga0194133, IMG submission 155448) | Freshwater microbial communities from Lake Tanganyika, Tanzania - TA2015055 Kigoma Offshore 40m | ecosystem: Environmental > Aquatic > Freshwater > Lake | place: Tanzania: Lake Tanganyika... | reverse complement strand
CATAGCAATGAGCTACTGTGACTTCCTACTTAAAGTAAGCAACTAATAACCTTAAGGATCTTAAAACATATATTGTAGAATTGAGGAGACTAGATTGCACCAATTAAGTTCTTCATCTACATATTTTTAATCCAAAAGGTCAAGCATATACGGATAGTTTGTCCAACTTTTGATTTAAAGTTAAAAAAGTCATCTTGAAATGTAGAATCCCAAAGCTGTGCTATAATATTTTATCTTATATATTTATATCAGCATTAATTTTAAATTTTTTATTCTTGAAATTTATAGCTTAGCAGATTGTTGAAGAAACACAAAGGCCTTTTAACTCAGATATACACACTTTAACTGCAAGTTCAGTAGTTTATAAAAGAATAATAGACGAAGGGACTCAAAAAAATCTTTGTTTTACTGACTATTAATCCTGATGTTTTCTCCAAAAATTAATATTTAAAACACAATCCTCCAATCCTCAAGATGGGATTTTTTCAGTGTTTTTTAACTCTCTTAAACTCTTACAATATTCTGCAAATCAAGATCAATGGGGTCGCCATGGCCTAATGGTTATGGCATCTGTCTGTGGACTGGGAGGCTGGGGTTCAATCCCCAGTCGAGGCAAATCTTTGACCCCAGGATTTGTCTTAAAATAATCATCTAAGATGATGGTTACCACAGTCAGGATTGATGGTTGTGCAGATCACATGAACAAAAAACCTGATTTAATTATTAAAAACACAAAATAATTACATCAGAAAAATACCATTCCCAAAATTTAACCAGGGATAATTCAGATGACTGCAAGACACAATAATAGTGTAGGGAATTGTTGTAAAGTCTAATACTTTCGGTATTAGAAGAATCAGTTCCTCAACCAATTATAAGCTGTCAATCAAGCTGTCAATAAAACTTAATACTCAAAAAGGAATGAATGTCTAGACAAGTGAGTTTTGCGTGCATCTTTCGGTTTGCTTATAAATATTCAGCTATCTCTAGATTTGAAACTTTTCTGTGTATAGAAATTTTTTAAATTAGTTTGAAAATAAAGCATTGGTTCTTTTTTGTAAATGCAGGTATTTTTTAGTTCAATTTAAAACCAGACTGAAACTGAGTTGCCAATAGATGGAAAATTGCTGCCGAAATTACCTGTTGCTGTTAGGTGGAAAAATTAGGACTTTGTTTTTCCATTTAATTAGGTCATTATTAGGGTTTTCAGCCGGTATGCATACCTTGATAGCTTTTTATTTACAACAGACTACAGAGAGGTTCTTTAGAAAGTCCAGTTTTTTACTAACGAGCAAACTTTACCCTTAGAATTTTGACAAAACATACAAAGAACAGGAAATTATCTTGAGTGATTAAATTTGAAAGCTTCTAAGAAAAAATCCTTTCAAAACTATTTTTATCAATAAGCAAACAAATAAAGTTTTCTTCGCAAACTTTTCATTTGTCTTTTGATTAACTTTTTATTTCGTTTCGTTTCGTTTATTTAATCGCTCCATCGGTTATAACTTTACAGGGTCATAAATCTTTTTAAGAGCTGTGGAAAGCCTTTTTTTGCTTTGATGTTTGTGTTTGTTTTTTAAATGGGAAGCCACAATTTAACAGCGTCTAATCTAAAGTAAAATCGCACCTTAATCGAAATGAAGAAAGATATGATCCACTTTTATCGAAAATTCTTTATACTTTTTTTCTCAGTGAAAGGATGAAAAACTGTTAAAGAGAGATATGGAATATGTCAAAAAGGCTTGATTTGGCCTTTCGTTTGGTTGTCAGAATCGATGGATTCTATTTGATGCAGCAAATTCTTAACAAGTATGGAATGATATGTCCAAAAAGGCTGCTTCACTTAACGAAACTAATGTAGATGAAAAAATGTGGAATATTTTATGTACCTTTATCTCTTTTCTTACCCTTCTCTTCTATTTCCTTTCACATTTTGTGCTGAATCAATTAATAAACTGACAAAGACTTTTTGGAAACAAAAGCCTCTCAAAAGAAGCTAAATCTGAAACTTGAATTGCAGATCGGATTCTCTTTCATGGATCAAACGAAGAAGAAACCAAGACTTTTAAGAACAAAAGCAAATTATTGCAAACACACATTATTTTATGTCTATTCTCAAAGATTTAGGAGATACTTTTTTGCTTTTTCAAAAAGTCATTTTAAAAAATAGAAGGCATTAAATTTTGTTAATATCATAGCTATAGCTAAAGAAACAGCTCTGCAACTGGTGATTTTATCATATTCAAAAAACTCTTTTGTGAAGAAATAATGAAAAAAATGGATTGTCTTGAGCTTGATCCTTAATTTTTAGGAGAAAACATTAGCTCTTAATTCTTTTTTTACAAATCAAAGCAAATAAAAAAAAGGTTGATTGATAAGTATCTCCAAAAATGTTTTACATGGGCTAAGTTTAAAAACATATAAATGTAAACATCCTTTTGATGAGCTTTCCTGTTCATGAAACTCTCAGAATGGAACTCATTCACAAGATTTTATTAAAGGTATTTTATGAAATGGACTGCATGTATATACTGTGATGAAAAACCTGTTTGTTTAGGAGTGGAATTTGCAGCTTGACTTCTACTTCAAAGGGTATCAGGCCCTGCAAAACAGCCTGACGTGTATGAAGGAAATCATTGAACCTTGGCTGGATTGCAGGAATTGACTGATGGTGAAATTAGAATTATGATGAAGAAATCATTTTTTAACTATTTGAAAATGTGACCATTTTTAATAATGATAATTGATTTTTCTGCATTATTTTTGTCATAACTGATCTGCCAATTTTAACTTTGAATCATTGTAAAGTTTTTCTCCAAGGAGAAAGAATAATCAATTCAAAATAAATGCTGTCAATAGAAAAAAGACCTGGGAGGTCAAAACCTTTAAAAGTATTTCAAGAACAATTGGAGTAGCTTCGACTGGACGCATAGCTATTTAGTAAAATATTGATTTTATGACATTGTTTTCAGGGTTTTCTTATCAAATTAAACTAAACTATATTGCATTTGGTACTTTATAAGTTGTATCTCTTTTTATCAACATTTATGGATCTTTCTTTTTTCTCATAATAGCATTTAGTGAAAGAATATATTTTTGTTTCAAACAACCTAATGAGAAATGTCTTAGTGATGACAGACACAGTTGTGGATGTGTGTCGGATTTTTCTTTGTGCGTATTGAAAAACATAACAACATTTGGAGATGACAATCTTTACACTTTTTGATTAATTGAAATAACAACAGAACTTTTTGTACAAAAAAACCCTTGGTCCACATCATTGACACAATCTGGCTTATCAACGATGGGATTTGAAATTACATCCAAGTTTTTGCAAGTTAACCAATCAAATCCGGATCAACAAAAAGCTGAAGGACAACTTTTTGCTATAGATTTAAGACAATTTTTTTACAAACCCCCTTTTTTATAACAATATTTATTTTCATTTTTGTTATAATCAAGAAAAATTATAAGCAGTAAAAATGTAAAATACTGTCATTAGTATACCAAGATCGTTCACTATCTGGAATGGACCAGACTTTGAGCAAACAATAAGATTACACAGAAATACAGATGATTAGTATGTTATACCTTGCATATGGTAAGGCCTTGTACACTTAATGTGTGTTTATCCCAAGGATTGAGATAAACATGTAATTTCTCGCCTGTCGAAAATGGTTCGTGTTGGCTGTGAGAGCCAAATCCAGAAAGATTTCCAGCATATTTCTTTCTTGGTCGAAATCTTAATTGGAAAGCAGAATAAGTAGAGAATGAATCCGAAATACATCTCGGAAAAGTGTCCTTGTCACAGTACAAATGAAAAATTTCCTCCTATTTTGATCAAAAAGTTCCGAGAAAGATTTTAAGAAGTGAAGCAAGATCAGATTTTTTACTCTAACAACAAACAAATATAAATCTTTTGACTTCCTTTTTGGTCTTGAATTTATGCTACATTTCCACAAAATATGAATAAAGTGGTTGTAAAAATAAAGTCTAGGGGTTTGATCCCCAGAAATACAAACTTACGCTCTGAATTGCAAAAAGCATTACCTTTTAAGCAGAGTAAATAATTGGAGTGGCAGCCAGCTATAAAGTTGATTATTGTGAACTATGAGGTTTTGTTCTGCATTGCTGCTTTAGGGAATTTTTATCATTATGTGAAATGTAAAATTAGGGTAATTAATAAGAAATTGTATGGTTTTTTGGATTACCATAATCCTTTCTCATTTTAAGTACATGTAGAAGAAATAAGGTTGGGCATCCTTTTTTATAGTTTAAGTCTCCAAAAACACTTTGAAACAGACTGAAGATTTTTTTGTAAACGCTACTTTAGCTACTGAAGCTATAAGGCAGGAAATCTCTTCTCATTGCTGAATTGTTGAATCAAAAAGAGGCCTGGGTAGACGTGCAGCATACGAATAGCAATTCCTTATAAAACTGCCCGAAGATGGATTTGTTGGATTGCACTTTTTATGTCTCAATAATGTTAAGAAGAACTTCATGAAAATAATAGGTGCAAAGTTCTGCATATATATTTTCATAATTTTCCGCATTGACATGAGAAAGAAAAGTGGAGATAGAATTTCATTCTTTGCACCATAAAAGAGCATGGGATACCCTTATATTGCATACATTTTTACATTCAAGCTGGTTGAAAAATCAAACTCACAACCCCTTCTTTAGCTCTTCAGAAGAAACTTTTCAAGTATCTTCAGAAAAGGAAGGATCTGTTTTGCCAAAGCACTTCACTTTCGAAGATTTATTACAGTTGCCTCAATTTCTCAAGTAAGAAACTCCATCGAGTCTTTGATACTTGATGCATCATTTGTATAAAAATACAGGATGTATTCTAACTCAATTAAGCTTTCTGATAATTCATAAAAATCACCCCAATCTGACAAGCAAATTTTCACTCAAAAAAGTAAATCAGGTATAAAGATATCTATCATGCGTATAGAGAACTGATCATTCTAACACTAAATCAAATGAATTGAGAGTAGTTCTACAACAAATCCATGGCAATCGTTGGAGGACTTTTTCATCTATATCCAACCATGATTTTCATTTTTATTATCTTATTTTGAACATTTTTGATCATTTTTTGCCTGGTTAATTAAACCTAAAGACCTCCCTGACTGAGATGTACATCATAAGATGACGTATTAAGGCTTACCCAGGGAAGGTTTGTCCAGGCCAGGGATCTAACCCTGAACCTCCCAGTTCTCAGCCAGTTATCATAACAAGTTAAATGGTGGAGACATCAATTGTTGGCCTTAAGCTATTATTTTGATGGCTAAAGAAAAGAACAAAAAACTATCTGCATTTTTATTTGTATTCAATTCTTATCCTCAATATTTTGATCAATCATTTGGACACTGAATTCAATTCCTCAACAACCTTGACTTTAAACTGGATCAGCATCTAGAAAATTTGATTTAAAGGATCAACACTTTTGCTGATTATCATCCTTCAACTCTGAAACAATTTTTATTCATGGTAAAAGAAATTCTCAGTTTGCTTCGGGTCAAGATTTTTTAAAATTTGGTCTGATTTTCAAACTTCGCCTCTCATTTCATGTATTCAAGATTCTGATATTTTTTTCTTTCCTTGCTAGGTCATGTAAAGAGGTGTCCAGGAATCGATTATTCTTTGTGGTTCATGACCAAAAGAAATATTGGAAAACAATTGCATTCTTACAATCTTATTTAAATTACGACACCGTTGATCACGAGATAATCTCAACAGGAAATTGACTGAGTAAACTTAAAACCACTGAACAATAGCAAAGCATGAAAAAGATTTCTTCTTTGTCTTCAGATAAATTTTTTTGCAGTTTTTTGGCTGGAAAGCTTTAAATGCTATGGCTATTTTTCTTTCAAGTTATGGATGCTTTCAAGTCATGCAGATATTGAAGTTTGGCACAAAAATAAGACTTGTTTGCAGCTTGTGGGTTTATTTCAAACTTAAGCATCCGTAATTAAAAATACATTCCAACTGGATTTCATTCTTTTTGGTAAAGATTGCACCAAGACTGTAAGTTCAAATACCATTAAAACACTTTTTGGTCCACAAAATTTTCATCTTGTTCTTATATTTTCTTTTTGGATTAAAAAAGATATCCTGAGAAGGAAATAATTCAAGCTTGACGTTAAGTTATGTTTAAAACATTAAGCCATAAGGAAGGTAATTCATTTTCATCATTTTCTGCTTCAACTTTTAACATTAGTTATCATACATGAGTCTCCATAAATTTCATATTTTTGACGGATTCATTATTTTTGAGATCTCTTCTATCAATGAAATGTGACACCTAGAGCCATCAATTTATTAGGTCTAAAATTCCTTGCTTGAGTCCTAATGTTTAACGATTGTGTCTAAGGACTGAAGCTCATATGCCTTATATGGAAAAGGTTTATCAAGGAATGACAATGCAAGAGCATTATACCTAAACTTGGGATGAATTATTCAATCAATACATATTGTTAGTGACTAAGTACAAACCACCAGGTCAAGATGTACATGTATTTGCCTTTTTGATGCAATTTGTTTCATTTCAAGGGTCTTAAGGAAAGAAAAGAATTATTACCTTTTTTAGACCCGACAAATTACAGCTCTTTCATAATTCCCCTTCTCATTTTTCACACTTTTTTAAGTATTGTTGACCTTAAACTATTTTGTTACTGCTCTGCTTAAAATAACTTGATGCCAGTCAATTTTGTGTTTAGTGTTTTTTGCACTTGATTTTATTATTTTAATTTTGTCAATGAAAAAGTGAAGGTAACTGTAAGGCATTAAAAGATCCAAGGTTTTAGTTACAGATTGCTTTGGAAAACCATCTAAGAGAATTACATTCAGATTAGAAACATTTGGTAAGTCATGAAAAAGTTACCTCTGCATATGAATACTGTACCAATTATTTGCTTTTACATGCAAAACATTTCCAATAGGTATTTTGAGTTGTCTTTTGTGAAGTTACAAAGGGGATCATATAATTTTCAGATAATTTTCTTCTGTTCTTAGGTCCTGTAACAATGCACAAAAATTGGATGTTAGATGAGCTCAGATGCTTCGAGGCGAAGCAGAATTTGCTATTCAACAAGCCTCGTTTAAGCAAAAATAGTTATTGACAAATACATTGACACAAAAAGTGAAAGAAGCATTTCTCTATGGATAGTTTGTCTTTGCCTACATTTAACATTTCCAAACTGACTCCGATGCCTTTACCAGTGATCCTTGATGAGCCTCACATACCTTTTTCATTTAAGATGGTTATTTAATCAAGATTCACTTGATTCAATTATTGGAAAATACAAAACAATTTGGTTAGACGAAAAACAGTCCATTACACAAAGGAAGTGGAAATACACTCAGAAACTGAGGGAGTTTTTGTTAATCTCACATCAAAATTTGATATACGGTATAAGTAAAACAAGTTATTGAACCAAAAATAAGCTGTCAATCAATCTGTTTGATGAAAATAACAAAAAAAAGATAACTTCCAAGTCTAGAATAAAGCAAAGTACCGTATGTGTTTGTAATCTTGATAATAGTCAATTATTGAAGTTATTCTTACTGATGTACCCTCACTTTTTTGTTGCAAATATTCTGTAACAAAAAGATTTGAGCCCCTGAATCTAAAATCTAAGATCTCATTTTTTGTCAGTCAACATCAATGAAAGTCTATGATGTTGATTTTTTTATTCAATCAGCTCAATACAGATTTCTAGGAGTAGCCACTAGGGACTGGAATAGAAGTCAACATTCGACAAGATTGGAAGGGCTAAGCCAAAACAGTAGTTTCAATACTCAACAGCATCTGATGTCATAAAAATCATTAGAAATCAAGAGCCTGCTCCATTGTATTTTTTAATTTTTTAATACGCTTTGCGAAGTTAATCATTAAGGGCACACTTTAATCTGGCTGGGAATATTTGTTATATTTTTTGTGGCAATCCAGGGTCAAATTTCCTGGAGGCTCCTCCTGGGGTTTGAACCCACGACACTCAGTTCCCCAGCTAAGTGCCATGAAAATTAGGTCACGGCGACCCAACAGTATGAATCACTGTCAAGGACCTGCTTTCAAGAAAGGGTTCAATCCCTGGCCTGGGCAAAATCTTTGACCCCTGGATTTGGCTTAATTAGTCATTTATTTGAAGTGATTAACTCAGTCAGGATTGATTGCTGTGCAGAGACTTGATTAGAATGATCTTTAAACTCACTTATTCACATTTATCAAAAGAAAATCAAGCAATTTTAAGAGACAACTTTCAGTCAAAAATGAACTATTGTAAAGTCAACACTATTCTCATTCGCTTGATTTGGTGTTAGAATAATCAGTTCTTTACACAAGCTCTCTTTAAGCTCTTTAATTTGAGTGATTTTAATATTGTGGCTACACCATCTTGCATTTTTTACACATTTTTTCATGGCTGGGAATTTGGTTGATTTTTTGTACAGCTAAAGTCAAAGATTTGAACAAAGATTACCTTTATTCTCAGTTATCATGTGGGCAAAGTAGCCCCCATCTTTTAAAAGATATTTGGAAATCTCTGAAACCATTTCTGTAATTTTTTGACATCCAAATGTTAAAGTAAGAAGTTGGTGAAATTTTGATGGGAATATCAGTAGTCATTCTTTTCATTCATTTTCAATTGATTCTCCCAAGGGACCATTTGCCTCAAACCTCTCCACATGGCTCTAGGTCATTCAATTAAATAGTTGGGCGACTTATGGAATTACCTTGGGAACCAACGATCCATTCAAAGTCAATGTAAAATATTCTATTCCATAAGGGTAGAAGCTTGCAACTATTGCTGCTGCTGCTGCACATGTTTGAAATGAACGTCAGTCAGTCTTATCAGAGAACGAACAGAGGGGGAAGAAGAGAACGAGATGTAAAGAAAGAAAAAAAAGCTCTTTTGGAATATTGAACATCGATATTCGGAAAAGGTTAATGTGCAGAATGTGTTTATATCCATTGCCAATGGATGTTGAAGTTTCATTGCATGGAAATGAAGAAAACCCTCGCAACATAAACATACTTAATCAAAAAAAAATTACTTTTTATAATTATTGATTGTATTGAACGTTGTTTAGACCAGAAAAGCTTTTGTCAGAGTTTCTGAATCTTGACCTGTTTATTCTGAATTTTTGGGAGAAGAATTGTTGGCATGGGTGAACAAAAAATTCAATAATCTAAAAAGTTATTTCAAAAACAAGATTTCCAGAGAAAAACAAAAAGTACCCAATACCTGGAAATAAAAAAGACAGTTTTTTCAACTGATGGAAGAAAATTATTTTGCATATACTTTTTGACCAGATATTTACCAAAATGACCTTAATTTGTTGAGTTGTTTTACCAACAGTATTTGTGACAATAAAACCATGCCATAAGTCACATTTGACTTTACAACAATTCCCTACACTGTTATTGTGTCTTACAGTCCCCTAAACTATCCGTTGTTAAATTTGGGAAAGGTATTTTCTGATATAAGTGATTAGTTTGTGTTTTTTTGATAATTAATTCAGGCTTTTTGTTCATGTGACATGTTCACGACCATCAATCCTGACTGTGGTAATCATCATGTTAGATGATTATTTAAAGATAAATCCTGGGGTCAAAGATTTGCCCTGACGGGGGATTGAACCCCAGCCTCCCGGTCCACAGTCATGCCATAACCATTAGGACATGGCGACCCCATATAGATCACAATTATTTTTTTATAATTGCAAGATTTAAATAAAATATTTATGAACTCAAATGGTAATACCAAACTTTTCTTTCTAATTTATTAAATCCTCAACTCTACTTTTGACAAATTTTTAAAGATGTTTAATACATAATGGTTTGTATGAATAAATTAATATTTTAGATTTCATCATTTTTTGACCTTAATCCTTGTAGAAATGTTTCCATGTAGAAACAGAAGTTTTTTCAAGGATCTTACCTATAAAAATAAAGAGATGTTTTTTAAATTTACTAAATCTGACCACTAGTGCTAAAAACAATTTTTTTTAACCCTTTAAGAAACAAATTTTAAAGTCAGTCTTAATCCTTTAAAAATCACCGGTTGAAGTGTAAATGTACATATGACAGTCAAAATGGGGTTTTCAGCTTTTGAAACCTCTCTACAAAAATAACTTTAAGGTCCTACTAACAGTCCAGAGGCTAGATCTCATTCTACCTCAGACCTGAGACCCTAGGGTCTAAATCAAATACTGTAACTGTTAAAGGCCACTGAAAATTTTAAACAAAATGGAAGGACCTAATGGTACATAATTTGAAAGTCTCTTGATCATGTGGCAAAAACAGCCTTGACCCTATTTTGTTATTAAGGAGATAAGCCCTTTCATTAATTTTACTTTTACTAATAAAATGGAATCTAAAAAACACTATTAGTGCAATGTTCTTTTGGGGAACTGCGTGTGAAACAACGTTGCAATTCTTTGATTAATCTATTCCTGTCAATTGCCTCTTCTGTCACTCTCAATTGTTACCAGTTTTCTACAGACTGTAAACAATGAGCCAGATTTTGTGCTGTCTAAAGTAAAAAGCTGATGATTGTAGCAATATTTTTTATACTTATAGGCTCATTAAATTTGGGTTAATGTGAATGTCATTTTTCGATTGCCAGCTAGTCAAATAAACTTGAGCGAGGATAAACTTAACATGGATGTATCAAAACAGTTTTTATTTGAAAGCTGACAAAAGTTAATGCTTAGATGATGAGTGTTTGGGCTGGAAAAATAAAAATGTACGAAAATGGTAAAAAGGTAGATGTCGATGCCAAATTCTAAAACAAAATGAGGTACTTTGCTGCCATTCATTCTAACTTAATTGGTGGAGTGCCAAAATATTATGAGATAAAAAGTGTAATGTGGCTGTGTGTACATGTTTATAAAAAATCTTAAATTGCAAAATTAAGTTATGGAAAAATAGGTGAAAAAAGAAAATTTTGATCAATAGAGAGAAAGTTTTGATAAGTATGATCAGAACAAATCATAACATAAGTTTTTGTGTAAAAATGTTTAAACATTTTTTTCGTATTGGATTTTTTTCCTACTTTACCAATGCAGTTAACTCACATTTTTATGTTCAGAATATTGAATATAAGAGTCATTCCTGATCTTGACACTTACTTAAAATGTCAAAATCAGCCGCCAAATAATTATAGTTATATAACTACAAAATTTTATGGTTTATAGTACTTTCAGAAAAATTGCTTACTTATCTCTTACAGACTCAAACAAACAACATGGATAACATTGACTTTGAAATAACCATAAGAAACAATTCTTTAAATGTGATAAAAGTATATCAATAGCTGAGAAGCCATCTTTTTCATTTAATTGTCGCATTTGTTCAAATGTAACACTTAATTTCTGTGAAATTCAAACTCTATTTGATCTAATTTCCCTCCCAGTTGACTGGCTTTTCAAAAGCCTCCTAAAGTTTTAATTTCTTACTTCATAGATAGATAGATAACTTATTTATTACGAACTCATTATGCAATTATTAAAACATTTACATGCAAGTAATAATTCTCTTACAAAAGTTATTTAAGATATCACCCTGGATTTTTTTTTTAAATCTAAAGAAAATTTTCTTTATTTCAATTTGAATCTCGTCATCAGTTAAAATTTGATTAAGCCAAGGCGTATTACTCTCTTTCATTAATTCTAAATGATTTTTCAAAATTTGTTTTCCAGGTTTGTGTTTTGAATTATCAAAGATATAGCCAATGTCAGGTTTACGTGGTTCAGAGTAAATGACATTAATGAATCGTACAGGTCAGGGTTCTTTATTTCTTGTAATCTAGATTACTTTAGACGACGTAAGAAATCTGACCCAATAAGTGGAGTAGCTCTTTTGCATCTAGCCATCAGGTTTTTGTTTTTGGGTGGTTTAAACAAGTTTTTAAAAAGCAAGTTGTATCTAACCAATTAAAGTTTAAACAAGTTTTTAAAAAGCAAGTTGTATCTAACCAAACAGTTGCAGTTTTTCTTGTTTATGAGTGATTTTAATTTCTACATCAACCCACTTCATCATTCTCATAGAGATGGATTTCTTTCTTTTAACAAAGCACTTGACTAATTAAAAAGATCAAAATAAAAACTTTGCATTACATGCATTTGTTTCACTTCAAATTAAGATTCCGCTTTGGTCCAAAGGTATATAACGAACTGTAAACTTGTAAAACAACACCAAAAAAAGCTTTAACAAAGAATTTCAAATTCCAGAGGTGCAACATTTGTTATTTGTGAAACAAGTTTCAAAGCTATCATCATAAAAGGCAAAAAATTTTGCTAAAAAAAAACACTTTGTGTGTTGAATAAACTTTTTGACGGGTAGTTTATCTTGAAACTTTTTTTCCTATGTCACAGCAAAATATTGAATTTGTCTTTCACAAAAATAAATCATTTAAATTTTGAAAAAGAAAAGAGCGATTTAAGAATAGCCGTAATCCATTGTCAACAAATAAGCTAAATTCATCAAGACTAACAAATTGCCTCTTGGTTTTTGAAACCACTAAAGCCTCATTTTTCAATTGATTGACTGACAGTTTTTTTTACAATAAAATTTCTGTCACACTTTCTTACGTTATTTGATGGCATTCGTTGATCTTATTTCATCTTCTTCATATATAAATGGACTTAAACCTGTTTCAATCTTAGCTGGTTTACCATAAGTGCACAATTTACCAGAAACTATTGTAAAGTCACTTTTATTCATAATTGTAATTATTGATAAAGAGCCCTGTTAAAAGCTATATGAATTGTCATCCTTAGTATGTTTAATGCTTTTGGACCCTAAACTTTCCATAAGTAAAAGCCTTGAGGTGGGCAAAATACCTAGCGAGCTCACTCATCATCAAATGTGTAACCAGAAAGATACCAGCAAACCTATCATCTCAACTGGTAAAACAGAAATACGTGGAAAGATGAAAGCCTTTAAGACCCAAATTCTTCTCAAAGGCTGATCATCGCATTGGACGACAATCGATAGTGAACAGAGCTGATGACTACATTAATGACCTGGATTTTGACTGGGACTTTTTGAGAATACATCTGAAGAAATTTTATAAAATGACAAGCAATAATTAAATGATAATTCATTTCAAAATTATTCATCTAGTAGTGCTAACAATTGTGATCAAAACTGTGATTATTTTTATTTTGACAAATTTTCTGTAAAAACTATTGTCAGACATCTCTTAAAAAGTAGGCAACTGTATACAAATGAGTTTACAAATAAATCAATTTAGACATTAACTAGCACCAAAACCAATTTTTTGTTTAGTGTTTGAAGCAAGATTATTTGTTTCAATTACCATTGTAATTGATATCTATTCAGTTGGAAATGATGCAATGTAGATCTCAGATTTCATTCCCTTTCTAATTGCTTTGCTATTTTGGTGTATTGGTTTCAAGTACCAAATCTAATTACTCAGGAAAAGCAGGTGTGCAGATGTTGAAGAACATTACAAAAAGATTTTTCAGCTCTTTTTATCTACTATTCAATTAGTTTTGAACAACTAGGATAAATACTTTCGCGAGGCAAACACTTAAAAAATACCTTGAAGTTTTGCTCCGAATACGGTCAAGAGAAAACTTGACTCAAGTTTGAATTTGGAAAAATCCTTTTAAATGTCTGCTGAAATAAAAGGATTTAATTATTGCATCTTATTATTGCAGATGTTGAAATTGCACTTCATTCAAATGCAAAACATGAAAAGAAGTGTTTTAAATTCAAAACGGGTCGTTTGTCAAATAACATGTTAAGTTATCTTTAAAATTTGATCACTGATCTGTTGGAGAAGAAAATCCTGCAAAAACTGAAAGGATTTTGCGCTCAAATCGTGACTCCAACCCAAAACGCCATTGCAGAGAGGTTTTTCTGTGGTGGAGGCAGCCCTTTAACGAGTGCATTAATCCAGAGCCTTGGGAATAATCTTTGTGGAGTGCATTTTCGAGAAGTTTATTAGAAATCTTGACCTTAGTTCATTTTCGAATTACCATTGCACTTGTCATGTTTTATTAATTCACAAAAAATGGTGTCCAAAAATATGGCCCATTTTTTCTCAAAAAGGTTGATTTTCAGCAAATATGTTAATTTAGATGCATCAAGGTCAACTTGAGACATTAAGTTACTATTTTCTGACTAATAATCAACTCTTGGTAAGGTTTTTTTGGAGCAACCTGACTGACTTTATAACAGTTTCACACCCATGACAAAAAGCCTTCCTTTCATCCATTCATTTGAGGAATGATCTGCTTAGGATTTACTACAATTTGTAAAATTCGGTGAAGCAGACAGAAATCAGTCAGGGAGAAAATCAGCACTGAACTTTTTACTTGATTAATAAGGTAGACAGGTATTTTTTGTGCAGTGAAAAATACTTAAACCCTTCTGAGCAACCTGCCTGCTTAAAGAATTCATGGCTCCGTCAATTTTAAAGCTAGAGAAAAGTTAAGAAAACAACATTTTTAGTCAAATGTTTGAACAAAAAATGTTGTTATATATACTTTTCTCTAGCTTTAAAATATGGGAGCTACTAAAGATGAAGATATAAAACTTTGAACTTGAATATCTCAACTTCTAGGCAAACTATCCCAAATCTGGTTGGTAACTTTTGAGCCATTCATGTAAAATTCATGCATGCCAAATTTCAGGCCTCCAGCTCTACTGGTGTGGGAGGAGGAAGAGGTGACATATGGACACAGGACGTCACGCCATTTTGCCGCAACCCAAAATGAAATTTCTACCTTCTCCTTTGCTTCGCTCTAGAGGGATAATTGTATTTGTTAAAGAAGGTACCACTTAAAGTGCGACGAATGAATATCGTTGTTTGTTTGTAAAATTTTACTCTTCAACATACATGTACATTGACTTTACAAATTCATCATTGTGTTTTGTATTTATTTATCCAGCTTCTTGACTTTAATAATCATCATAATCTTTTGAAATATGATTCAGATTGATAATTTTTCTCTAATCCAGAATACAAAAAAGAGTTGACTCATAATTCTCATTCTCAATTTTTAACTTTCTGTCTTAAGCCATCAGACTTCTGAGGCCCCTTTTAAAAACAATCATAGCCTAGACACTGGAAACACAATACTCATAGCAATCATCGTTGTTGGAGTCGCTTAAGGTTTCTATTTCTGATCTTATTATTGATTGTGCGGATTGGAGGAATAGATGGCACTGAGCTGATCTAAATATTACAACTGGAAGAATGACCCCAAAACGATGGCTGATATACGCAGCGAGCTCTCTTATCATGAAGTATGCAATAGCAAGAGAACCCACAAACCTCTGGAAGGCAATCGAGGAGAATCTCTATCATAACAGACGCCATAATAATCCCAAAATAGTGAATAAATCCTTGAGAAAGATTGGAAGAAAGAGCATCTGTGACTGGGGTGGTGAAGCAACTGAAAAATTAGCCTTTGATTGGTTTTCAAGACATCTAAGTGATTATACAATGAGAATTAAAGTTTTTCGGGGCTGAAAACAGCTCTTTATCCTTATTACTACTTATAATGGAAGACTATTTTATTTCTGTGACACATCTATTGAATATAATTGTTTATTTGACAAGGTCTTTTATTCAAATGTAATAAGGAAAGTTTACGCTCTTATAAAGCATGTGTGTGAATTTTTCTTTTGTAAAATTACATGTATGAAACTGAGCTAATAAAACTAATTAACTATTGAGGTATGTTTCCTGGACCAAAATAAAATATTTGTTTGTTTCAATGAATCTGTTTCGTTAACTTTTCGACAAATAACATTATGGTTGCGCACACAAGTTTCTAACATTTGCCAAAAGCCAAAACACAAAGTCAGATAGGTTACAGAACACAATCCTTCTTAACTATAACACATGACAGTAAAAACATTAATGATATAGAACCAGAGATGGGTCCTGACCTGACCAAAGCTTACTTTTGATTGCTTTGATCCGATAATATTTTTTTATCCGAAGGGAAAAAAATTGAAAAATTTGGTATTTTTAAAGAGAAATTTTCCAAACCCAGAGGTGGCTGACCTGACCAGAGTAACAAAAAAATGACCCAACCTGGCCAGAAATTTTGTTCCTGAGACATCACGATACAGAACCGAAGTAACTCACTATCAAGAAATTTACATTAATTTGATATTAATCACAAATCAGTTGTCCATAACCTTTCAGTAATGATGAGTGTAACTAATGTTATGATAAAAGGCAAATTTTTAATGTTCATGGGTCTCTATAGCCAAGTGGTCTTGCCGTCTTGAAGGCTAACTGGTTACCAAAGCTGTGCAATTTGGTCTAAAAGCTTGGCAGGCAACCACAAAATCTTACTCACAAGCACAAATTGTCTTGAATCTAGGTCGAAAGCAAGATCGCCATGGCCGAGTAGTCATGGAATCAGGCTGGGAATCTAAAGGTCCTGGGTTCAAACCCAGACGGCTCCAGGCAACCTTTGACCCCCGTTTGCCAAAAAATCTAGCAAAAATATTCCCAGCCTTACAGTGTGCCTTTTATGATTTATTTTGCAAGGTGCACTTTAAAATAAAATTTTAAAAAAGATCAGAATATTTTGCAGTTTCACTCTATTAATAAACAGATTTCTCTCATTCTCAATATAAATTTGTACTTTTTACCCTTCAATTGAGGCAGCTTTTCATCATTCGTACAAAAGAAATCATGACCCTAAAGGGATCAGCATTTCTTTAGACTTCTCACATTTCTCTTTGTCAAATCATTTTAGCGAAATTGAATAACCCAATTTGAAGATTTTTGTAGTTTAGGAGGATGAAGAGAAAGTTCGTTACGTCAAGGTAGATTAGATTAGCTTTCAAATTGACACCTTTCGCCGGTTTACTTCTGAAAGCAGAACTTTTTCACAATGAAAAAAGTGTTGAAAAGCAAAACCACTCACAGCCTTGAATGTGTTTCATGTTATCAACAAAAGAGAAAAGGGAATTTTTAGATCCTATGAGACATTGGGCGAGTTAATGTAAACATCAATTCAGATGAAAGCTATTCCATACTACAAATTGAATAAGTCTGAATAAAGAACTTATTTTAAATTTGTCGCTTTTCACATGTGCCTTTAAGAAGAAAGAGGAAGATTATTACACAAAATCCTTTTCGACAAAAATGAAAAGTTTATAAAAAAAAAACTTTTCTTAACTTTCAGCAAAAGTGTGGATTTACAATTTTATGGTTCACTTCAGACTCTCCAATAATCTTGTGCAGTATAGACAAGGTTGATGCGCAAGCAACACCTTTATAAGAGTCCCCCCCCCATCGAAGTTTATGGTCAATGCAGATTACTATTACCCTGACTGAGAGTGCCTTGCAATCTGGGGTTGAAAAATTGTTGGCATGGGCGGCAGGGGATTGAATCCAAAACCTTAGATCTT
>Ga0194133_10004905_pt1 | contig 17423 bp, 15 predicted proteins | sample TA2KigOf40mmetaG_FD_155448 | JGI IMG/M metagenome (GOLD analysis project Ga0194133, IMG submission 155448) | Freshwater microbial communities from Lake Tanganyika, Tanzania - TA2015055 Kigoma Offshore 40m | ecosystem: Environmental > Aquatic > Freshwater > Lake | place: Tanzania: Lake... | reverse complement strand
CGCAGGGTGCGGCGTGGGGCCGCATGCTGAGATGGATCGACCTGCAGGCGTGTCCTGCCGAGCAGCGGATGCAGATGGTCGAGCGACACCTGGTGAGCAAGCAATTCGCGGCTTCGGATGCCCCGCGTGCAGTCGGCATCTCGGCCGACGAGACGCTCTCGGTCATGGTCAACGAGGAAGACCATCTCCGCATCCAGGCGATGTACTCAGGCCTGCGCATCGATGAGTGCTTCGCCGCAGCCACCGCCTTCGACCAGGGCGCCGAGTCGGCGCTCGACTTCGCCTGGCACCACCGCTGGGGCTACCTAACCGCCTGCCCGACCAATGTCGGCTGCGGCATTCGCGTGAGCGTGATGCTCCACCTGCCGGCCCTGCGGCTGACTTCGGAACTCGATCGCGTTCGCCGGGCTGCCAAGGACCTGCACCTGGCGCTGCGTGGCTTCCACGGAGAGGGCTCCGAGCCCATGGGCGACTTCTACCAGCTCAGCAACCAGATCACGCTCGGCATGCGCGACGAGGAAGTCGTCGGCGAACTGCGCGATCGCATCATCCCGCAGGTGATCCGCTACGAACGCCTCGCCCGGGAGACCTACCGCTCGAAGGCCCCCGCCGCAGCGCGCGACCGGTTCATCCGCGCCGCAGCGCTGCTCACGCACGCCCGGATCATGCCGCTGGATGAGGCCATGAAGCTCCTCGGCCGGCTGCGGCTCGGCATCGCCAGCGGCCTGACGGAAGCGATCGACTCGACGCTCGTGCATCGCCTGCTCCTGCAGGTCCAGCCGGCACACCTGGCCCTTGTACGCCCGAATGATCCGATGGAGACGCTGGAGCAGCAGTCGGCTGCACGGGCGACGCTCCTGCGCGATGCCCTCGCACCGCTGCGGGCGTCGATCGGCTGAGCGCGCCGTCTGCCGACCGACGCCCCTCGACCGTGCGGCTGCGACAGCGACTTCGTCAGCGTTGCTTCAGCGGCGCTGCAGCCGCATCGGCGTGCGCTGCGAAGTCAGCGTCCTTGGCCGAGATTCCGCCGACATCGTGCGTGGACAGGCTCAGCGTGACCTTGGACCATCGCACGAGGATGTCAGGATGATGCTGCACGCGTTCGGCGTGCTCCGCCATGCCGTTGACGAAGGCCATCGACTGCACGAAGTCGGCGAAGGTGAAGGTGCGCTGGATGCATTCGCCGACGCGCGACCATTCAGGAAGCCGGCTGAGCGCTGCGTCGATTTCGGCGTCGGAGAAGCGGTGCATGCGAGGACTATATTCGTCGTCGATGGCACCGACCGTCACGCGCCTGGCGCCCAGCCCCACTGGCCACCTGCACCTAGGGCATGCCTGGAGTTTCCTGTGCACCTGGGCGCTCGCCCGCACCCACGACTGGTCGATCAGGCTGCGCCTGGAGGACCTGGACGCCTCACGGGCCTCGGCCGAGGCACGGGCCGACGCGCTCTGGTGCCTGCAGTGGCTCGGCGTGGATTGGGACGGGGATCCGGAACTCCAGTCGGACCATGCGGATCGCCATCGTCAGGCGATGCATGCGCTTGCGGCTCATGGCCTCGTCTTCGAAGCGCCCCACTCGCGTGCACAGGTCCGTGCAGCCAGCGCAGGCACCTCCGAACCCAGTGAGGCCAACGCGCCCAACGAGGGCGACGCCGTGCTTCGCTTCCCGCCGTCCCTGCGTCCGACTCCGGGCGCAGCTTGGGACTTCCGGAGCGATGCGTGCAACCATCGATTCGCCTATCCGGAAGGTCTGCGCACCATCCATGACGAACTGCACGGCGATCGCACGCTCGATCCCTCCGCGGTCTGGGGCGATCCCCTGGTCTGGATGAAGGCCGGCGTCCCGAGCTACCACCTGGCCGTGGTGGTCGATGACCTTGCCGCCGGTGTGAACGCGGTCGTGCGCGGCGAGGATCTTCTCGACAGCGCGGTGTTGCAGTCAGCGCTGATCGAGGCCCTGGGCGGCACGCGCCCGCGCTGGTGGCACCTGCCGCTGGTCGTCGACGAGACCGATCGTCGACTGGCCAAGCGGCACGATGCACTCTCGTTGCGCTCGCTCGCTGCTGCGGGCGCGACACCTGGGCGCGTACGCCGGCTCATCCGGCACTGGTGCGGCGCCGCCGAGCTGTGCGGCGAGTCATCGCCGGCGGAACTCGCCCACGCCGTGACGCCCGATGCGCTGCGTGCGCTCGTGGCGAGGAAGGCACGCCTTCGGGTGACGCCGGATATCGTCCGGTGGCTATGCCACGGACCGTGATGCTGATCGTGATCGCCCTGACTGCCCTGCTCGCCGCGTGCGGCGGCTCCGATCCCGGACGGATCGAGATCAAGGGCGAGGTCTTCAACCTGACGATCTCAGCCGACGACGCCACGCGTGCCCGCGGGCTCGGCGGCGTCGCCGAGATCCCCGAGCACGGCGGCATGATCTTCGCCTTCCGCTCGCCGCAGCCGCAAGGGTTCTGGATGCGCGACTGCATCACCGACATGGACATCCTGTATGTGGATCCGCAAGGGTTCGTCGTGAGCGCCTACACGATGGTGGCCGAGACCCCACGCGCCGAGGGCGAGAGCGAGCAGGCGTACTTCAACCGCCTGCGCCGCTACCCCAGCGGCAAGCCAGCGCAATTCGTCATCGAGCTGAAGGCGCGCACGATCGATCGACTCGGCATCACAACCGGCACGAAGGTCACGCTCGATGCCAAGGCGCTGAAGGAACTCGCCAAGTGAGGCCACGCGCCGTCACGGTGCTCGCAGCGCGCGACGGCGCCACCGCAGCAGCGGTCGCCCGCACCCTCGCCGCGGTGGGCTCGTTCACCTGTGAGGGCGGCGATGCCTACGCCGCGCAGGCCGGAAGCCGCGTGCGGCGCGCCGAAGCGGTGCTCGTGCTCGGTTCCGCGAGCGCCGACCCGCAGGTGCGAGGGCTTGTCGAGGATGCGCTCTCCCGGAATGTGCCCGTGCTCTGCCTGGGCGCCGATGATGCCGGCGAACCGATCGTGGCCCGCGCACCCGCCGACGCGCCGCCGGAGTTCGTCGCGGGCATGCTGCTTGGCCTCTTGGAGCGACAGATCGACCTCGACCGCATGCGGCGCGAGACGATCGCCGCCAACGCCAGCAGCGGCGACCTGCGCGCCGAAGTGAACCGCATCACCGACGAATTGCAGCTTGCCTCGAGCGTGCAACGGGACTTCCTCCCTCGATCGCTCCCCACGCTCGGCTCGGTCCGCATGGGGGCGCTGTGGAAACCGGCGGAATTCGTCAGCGGCGACCTCTACAACGTCATGCGACTCGACGAGCACCGCCTCGGCGTCTTCATCACCGATGCGGTCGGTCACGGCGTGCCGGCGGCGCTGATGACGCTCGTCATCGGTCGCGCGTTGCCGACCAAGGACATCGCCGGCAACGCCTATCGGCTGCTGAGCCCTGCCGAGAGCCTGGAGCGGCTCAATGCGGAAATGCTCGCGCGGTCCGAGCACGCCTCACGCTTCGCAACAGCGGCCTACGCCGTCATCGATGTGCAGACCGGCCATGTGCGATTCAGCTGCGCGGGCCACCCGCCGTTGCTGCTTGCGCGTGCCGGCGGCGGCTTCGAGCCCCACGGCACGGCGGGCGGGCTGCTGGGCGTCTTCGAGGGCACGACCTACGGTGAAGCGGAGCTTGAGCTCGCCCCCGGCGATCGCCTGCTGCTCCATTCCGATGGTTTCGAGCAGGCCTTCCCGGATGCAGCCGTGCTGCGGCAGAAGCATCGGCTTCCCAACGATCGCTACCTGCAGTCATTCGCCCGCCACCGCGCTCTCGCGGGGGCGCAGGCATTCTGCGATGCCGTGGCGCGCGACACCGACGAAGCCTGCGCAGGCACGCCGCTGCACGACGATGTCACGCTCGTGTGCATCGACCGGCAGTGAGCGGCGGTTTCCGGTGATCAGCGGTCGCGACCAGAGGGCGACGGGCGCAGGGCCATCTGCCGCGCCACTTCGCGCGCGATGAGCTTGGACAGGTGATCGGCCTCGATGTTGACGGCATCACCCACCGCAAGCGCCGCAAGCGTGGTCCGTGCGAGGGTCTCCGGAATCAGCGCCACCTCGAACCAGGCGCCATCCGCGGCGGCATCGGCGACTGTGAGCGAGACGCCGTCGACCGCAATCGAGCCCTGCGCGACGATGAAGCGCGCGGACTCCTCGGGCGGCTCGATGCGCACGCGCCACTGACCGCTCGTCTGGATCGAGGCCACGCGGCCCAAACCATCGACATGCCCCTGCACGATGTGGCCGCCCATCGGCGTCGAGGCGAGCACGGCGTGCTCGAGGTTCACGCCGCGCGCTGCGGCCACCGAGCCGAGCGTGGTCCTCGCGAGCGTCTGCGGGATCGCATCGAAGCCCCACGCACCGGGCCGTACCTCGACGACCGTCAGGCACGCGCCCGAGACCGAGATCGAGTCGCCGCGCGCCGGTTCATGGGACCAACCGCAGGGATCAACGGTCAGGCGCACGCCCGCAGGTGTCGGGGTGGCAGCCGTGATGCGGCCCATGTGCTGGACGATGCCGGTGAACATGCGGGGTCGATGCTGTCTGGCAAGAAGCGAGCTGCTGTGCCCAACGGCGCGCTACCACGCGCGCACGCAGCGAGCCTGCGGATAGTAGCGCTCGAGGATCTGCTGCCAGCTCTTGCCGGCCTTTGCAGTGGCCTGCGCACCATGCTGGCACATGCCCACGCCGTGACCGAAGCCGCGCCCCGTGAAGACGAAGCCCTTGGGCGTCGAGGCCACCGTGAAGTCGTCGCTCTTGAGCGTGCGCGATCCACCTTCGCCGGGGATGCCGCCATTGATCGCTTCGCGCAGCCGCGAGGCCGGGATCATCACGGGATTGCGCTCCTTGAAGCGAAGCCGGTACTCGACGGGCCGTCCATTCGAGGCGGTCTGCGAGGCCTCGATCGCGATCGGTACATCGATGCCGGCCCAGGTCGGGAACCCGTTGCGCTGGCCGAAACCGCGGATTGCCTGCTGCACCGTGGCCGCGGGCAGCGTGGCGGTCCACCGATAGTGCGCAGAGGCCTTGAAGGCAGACGACTCGCAGCAGCCTGAGCGCACAGGCTGGTCTCCCGAACGCACGGACGCGATGTCGTGGTTGGGATTGGACGTGACGCTCCCGAGCGCGTTGGCACCGCGACCGCCGCATGAACTTGAGTAGAACGCCGGCACCACACTGCCCTCAAAGACAAGCACCATGCCGCGCGTGGCGGCCACCGCCTCGCGCGCGCGCGCATTGCGCGTGTGGCCAGCCCACGCCTGGCTCGACTCGCCACTCGTGACGTCGTAGTGGCGACGACCCTCCCAGCGCGACTCCTCGACGAGCACCCAGCTGCGCGCCGCGACCGCCTGCGCGCGGAACGCGTCCTCGTCCCACTGCGGATAGAGCTCTTTCGCAAGGACCCCCGGCAGGTACTCCTCGACACCGACCTCCATCACCACATCGAGTCCATCAGGCAGCGCGACCAGTGTCACGACGCCCGGCCAGGCGGCACCGTCCCAATCGATCGAAGCCTTGCCGATCGGCCGCACCTCCAGCGGCCCGGCGGCGAAGGAACGGGCGCTGCCCTTGGCGGTGACTTGCCAGCCCTTGGCCGTGGTAGCCACGCGCAGCGGCGCAGCGGCCGTCCAGCGCTCGGTCCCGGAAAGGACCGTGAACTCGCCCGACGGGCACGCGAACGACTGCGGCTTGCGCAGGCGCGTGCCCACCCGCACGCGCACCGTCGGCTCGACCTTCGGCGGAGCGGGTCGCGGCGGATCGAACCGCGGGGCAAACGCCGGTGCGGGCGCCGGCGCGGCGGGTTCAGGCGATGGGGCCTCGGCAACCTCGACTGGAGCGGTCGGCGGCTGGCGGTCCACGCTCGCGGGCGGTGTGGGCTTGGTGGGCGATGGCTCCGGCGCAGGCGGCGACGAGCACGAGACCGCCATGAACAACGCGCCTGCGGCAGGCACGATCGAACTCACCCGCGCCACCAGACTCAAACGACCTGCCATGCCACACCTCCGCGCGACAGCATGTGCCGCTCGGTCAGGGATCGACAGGCAGCGGGAAACCGCTTGAGAATCGAGGCCGCGCCGGCGGGATCAGCCTTCGAGCGTGCGCAGGCCCAGGCCGTGGTCGGCCAGGCGCTCGCGGATCTCGTCGAGGCTGGTCTGGCCGAAGTTCTTCACGCCCATGAGCTCCGCTTCGGTGCGGCTGGCCAGGTCACCCAGCGTCTGCACGCCGAGCATCTGGAGCGCCTTGCGGCAACGCACGCTGAATTCGAGCGATGCCACGGACTTCTCGAGCACCTCTGCACCGACCTGCTCCTTGAGCTTCTCGTAGATCTCGTTGCGCACGCGTGCATAGCCGGCGCCCTCGAGGCCCTGGCCCAAGCGCAGGCCCTTGGCCGCGAGCATCTGCTTGATCTCGATCAGGCTGGTCTCGCCGAAGTTCTTGTAGGCCAGGAGCTCGCTCTCGGTGATCTTGAGCAGGTCGCCCAGCGTGCGGATCTGCATCTTCTTCAGGCAGTTGCGCGCACGCACCGAGAGTTCGAAGTCGGTGACCGGCTGGTCGAGCATCTGGTTGCGCTTGGCATCGTCGCGCGCCTGGTCCTCGTCGTAGAGGCAGTCACGGCTGGCCAGCACATCCTTCAGGAAGAGGCGCGCGCGCTCGTGCGCGGGCTCGGTCTCGAGCACCTTGCGCAGGCAGCGCTCGGCACGCAGGTAGTCGCCAGCGTCCTCGTACATGATCGCCAGGTTCACGAGCGCGTTCATCGGCGGCGTCGGCATGCGGCAGACGCGCTCGAGCAGCGAAATGGCCTCTTCATCCTCACCGACCGACTCCAGCATGGACGCCAGGCGGACAGCCAGCTCGGCATCCTCGCCGGTGGTGGCGATGGGGCGAAGCAGATCGATGGCCTTCATGCGGTGGCCGGTCTTCAGGAACTGCTCAGCCTGTTCGGCGATCACGGGATGGGTGGTGGCGGCCACAGTGGCGGTGGGCATGGGTCAGCGCTCCTCGGGATGGTTCGTGCGGTTCCGGGCGTCCGGAGCCGAGCCCGGGGATCATAGCGGGACCCGGGCAACGCTCAAGAACCGCTGCCGACGCTGCCGGAGCCGCCCGGTTCGAGCCCCGGAGCGGGTTGGGGCGCCCCACCGAGCAGCCTGATCGATCGCCAGCGGCCGCTCTCGAAGCGCCAGGCCATGAACAGCCCGTAGATCACGATGTACGCCGTGGCCGCGAGCCAGGGGCCCGTGCTCTCCCACTCGGGGAACCAGGCCACGAGCGCCATTCCCCCGCCCACGATCAATCCCCAGCTCAGGGTCACCGTGGCAAGGCCGGGCACAAGCGTGTCGCCGGCTCCACGCAAGGCACCCGTGTAGATGATGCCGAGGGCATCGAAGGTCTGGAAGACCGCCGCACAGATCATGAGCGTGCCGCCGATCGCGACGATGCGGGCGACCTGCTCCGCCGGCACATCGCCTGAGTCCGCGAAGATCCCGACCATGTCGTGGCGCCACACAAACATGACGACGCCCCACAGGGTCATGTACGCGAGCGAGACCGTGAGCGCGGCGTGCGTCTGACGCACGGCGTTGTCAGGGCGGCCTGCGCCGATCGACTTGCCCACCAGGCTCGCGGTCGCCACGCTGAAACCGACCGCGGGCATGAACGACATGTGCATGAAGCGCAGCACACTCCATCCGGCAGCCAGGTGATCGGTGCCGAAGCGACCGACGAGCGAGCTCATGAAGAGCGCCCAGCAGATCATCTCGTTGCTGAACTGGATTCCGTTGGGCACACCGGTCCGGATGAGGCCGCCAAGCATGCCCCACTGCGGCTTCCATGCGGTCCGCGTGCCGAGCTCGGCATGCAGCTTTGGACCGAGGAAGACGACGAAGGGCACGAGGAACTCGACGAAGGTGCCGATCACGGTCGCAACCGCGGCGCCGGCGACGCCGTGCGCCTGCGTGCCGGGGATCCCCGGCAGGCCAAGGCTCGGCAGCCCGCGTTCCCCGTAGATCAAGATGAAGTTGCCGACCACATTCACCACATTGCCCACGATCGCCGCGACCGTGACGACCTTCGGCCGGTGGATGCCGAAGAAGAAGTTCGACATCGCCTTGCCGGCGAGCGTGACGATGCCGGCGCCGACGAGGATCCCGGCATACTGCGTCTCGAGCTCCTGCACGCGGGGCTCATGCCCCATCGCCCCGAAGAGCGCCGGCAACCCGAAGAACGCCAACGGCAGCAGCAGGACCAGCCAGCTGACGACCGCGATCCAGATGCCGCTCCATGCATAGCTCGCTGCATCGTGCAGCCGCCTCGCCCCGAGCGATTGGCTCACAAAGGTGTTCACGAGCGTGATCACGCCGACGAGGAACGACATCGGAGCCCAGCTCCACACACCTCCGTTGCCCTGTGCCGCCAGTTCCACCATGCCGACCTGCGCCACCATGAGGCTGTCGACGAACTGCATCATGGTGTACGAGGTCATCGTGACGACCGTCGGCCATGCGAGCGACCAGACCTCACGGACATCGGACAGCCGCGCGGCGACGCCGCGACCGCGGGATGGGCTCATAGGTTCCATCGGGAAGCTGGCGGCGTCAGAGCGCCACCAGCTCCATGTCGGCCTGGACGGTCGAGACCTTGGTCACCGGGTCGATGTCGGCGGCAAATGCCTCGAGCCCCTTGGTGCGGGCCATCTCTGCGCGCACCGTGGCCGCCGAGAACGCCGCACTGCGCGCATGGCGGCGGTGGGCATCCAGTTCGATCGCGATCTGGGCCTCGCTGCGCGCGAAGTCCATGGGCGCAATCGCGGCCTTGAAGCCCTGGAGCAGGCCGTTGGCGTTGACGAACGAGCCGGGCTTCTCGACCCAGGTGCACGACGGCAGCACGACATCGGCGGCGTTGGCGAGCCGGTCCGGCAGCGTGTCGATGAGGACCAGCGCTCGGCCGCTCACGGCACGCACGAGCTCGTCAGACTGCCACGCGCTTGGGTAGTTGCCCGTGACGACGCACGCCTTGGCACCCGCCGACTGCACCGCGGCGCACCAAGCGCTCGCATCGTGCACGGCCGAGGCCGAGCGCCCTGCCACCGAAGCGGCCACGGCCTCAAGCGCCATGCGCACGCCGCGCGCGTTGGGCGCCTTCTCGGCGCGCACCACGAAGCCGTTGGGGAAGGTCTTGTCCTGGCCATCGACCGGGATCGGGCCTACGCCAAGCACGGCATTGGCATCGTGCGCGAGCACGGCATGCGCGAGCAGGTAGGCATCCTCGCAGGAGAGCATCGGGCTCACGAGCAGCGCGAGGCGGCCCGCGGCAGCGCCCTGCGCGAGCACCGCGCCGGCGGCTTCGATCGCCTTCGTCCAAGCCTGGGCGGCGTGGGCGGCGTCACCGGCAGGCTGGCCCTTCAGCATCGGCAGCGCGAGCCGATCCTCGCGGTGCACGAACTTCCAGCCGTAGCGCACCTCATCCGTGATCCACCATTGGTTCACTGCAGCGTTGCGACGCGGCTTGATGCGGTACACGCGGCCGTCGTTGTGCTCGACGCTGATGTTGTCGCCGCTCGAGGTGATGCCGTCGATCGACGGCGTCTTCGTGAGGAACCACACGCGCTGCTGGAAGAGGAAGTCCTTGTCGAGCAGCGCACCCACCGGGCAGAGGTCGATGACATTGCTGGCGAGCTCGTTGTCGAGCGCCATGCCCGGGAAGACATCGATCATCTCGGTGCCGCCGCGGCCCTCGACCATGAGCTCGTTGGTCTGGGTGACCTCGCGCGTGAAGCGAACGCAGCGCGTGCACATGATGCACCGGTCGCTGTAGAGCAGGATGTTCGGGCCGACCTGCTTCTTGGGATTCTTGATCTTCTCCTCGACGAAGCGGCTCTCGCCGCGGCCGTACTCGTGCGAATAGTCCTGCAGCCCGCACTCGCCCGCCTGGTCGCAGATCGCGCAGTCGACCGGGTGGTTGATGAGCAGGTACTCCATCACGGCCTTCTGGTTGGCCTTGGCCTTGTCGCTGTCGGTGTAGACGACCATGCCCTCTGCTGCGTGCGTGTGGCAGGTGGGGCTCAGGCGGCCCGTTGATTCGAGCTTGCCGGTCTTGGGGTTGGGCTGCCAGATCTCGGCGAGGCAGATGCGGCAGTTGGCCGGGATCGACAACGAGTCGTGGTAGCAGTAGTGCGGGATCTCTTCCTCGTTCGCCAAGGCGACCTGCAGGATGGTCTGGCCCTTCTGGAACTCCATCGGCTTCCCGTTGATCGTGATCTGCGGCATGGGCCCCGAAGTCTAGCGGCGCAGTCGGCCACCCGGCTCGGTCACGGTGCCGCCGGATCGGTGCGGCACTGCAGGACGATGGTGCCGTCCTGGAAGGCCAGGTCGAGCAGGTGGACCGATCGGCCATCGGACAGGTTCATGGTGGGCAGTCCTCCGCCCAAGCGCGCAAGGTCACCAGCGAGTCCGCCCGCGACCATCGCCGGCAGCGCAAGCGCACCGGCCCCCACGCTCGTGACCTCAAGCCCGATCGCCCCCGGTTCGCCGACGACCTCAAGCCTGCACCAGTCGATCCGACCCTGCCGCGAGAGCATGACCAGCAGAGAACCCTCGCGTTCGATGGCCAGCGCTGCGCGCTCGAGCGGCTGGCTGCGGAGGTCATCGGGGATCGAGTCGCGAGCGAACTCGGCCCACGGGCGCCACCGCTGGGCAAGCCAGCCGTTCAGGTCGACGGGGTCGATCGCGATCGCCCATGGTTCGGGCCCCCGGACCTGATGGAGTGCCGCGGCGAGCGCCTTCTCGAAATTCGCGGCTCGCGCCTCGGCCTCGGTCGAGATCGCCTTCGCCCGGGCGCGCGACCATGCCTCCGGCTTGACCTGCGTCAGGGCGATGGCTCCAAGGCCGCCCGCCAGCACCGCCACGCCCGAAGCCATCAGCAGCAGGCCGCGGCGGCGCGAGGACCGGCTCACGCGCCCCGCCACCGCGTCACGATGACCGTGTCATTCTGGCCACCGAAGCCGAACGAATTGCTCAGGCAGGTGTCGACCTTTGCCGCGCGTGCCGTGTTGGGCACATAGTCCAGATCAAGCTCCGGGTCGGGATTGGCGTAGTTGATCGTCGGCGGCAGCATGCCATGGCGGATCGACTGCACGCAGGTGATGAACTCGACCGCGCCTGCAGCGGCAATGAGGTGCCCCATCATGCTCTTGATCGAGCTCATGGGGATCGACGGGGCGAGCTCGCCGAAGACGCGCTTCACGCCGATCGTCTCGATGGAGTCGTTCTCCTTCGTGCCGGTGCCGTGCGCGCTGATGTACTGGATCGGGGGACGGCCATCGTCAAGGCGCTTGTGGGGATCGATGCCCGCCTGCGCAAGCGCCTGCGTCATGGCAGCGGCGGCGCCGCGACCATCAGGCTGGATGTCCGTGATGCGGAAGGCATCGGCGCTCGAACCGTAGCCGATGAGTTCGGCCAGCGGCGTGGCGCCGCGCGCCATCGCGTGCTCAAGCGTCTCGAGCACGACCATGCCGCTGCCCTCGCCCATCACGAATCCATCTCGGCCGATGTCGAAGGGCCGGCTCGCCTTCGTCGGATCGCCCTTGAAGGTGCTGAGCGCGGTCAGGCGGTTGAAGCCCGTGATGCCCAGCGGGTGGATCATCGTGTGCGTGCCGCCGGCCAGCATGGCGTCGGCATCGCCGCGACGCAGGATGCTGCAGGCCTCGCCGATCGCCTGCGTGCTCGCGGCGCACGCGGTGAGGCAGTTGTAACTCGGTCCCCTGATGCCGAATTCCCGAGACAGGTGGGCGAGCGGCATGTGGGGCTCCTGCTCAACCTCGCGTGCGCGATCGAGCATGCGCTGCGCCGCGTCGAACCATGCGCCACCGACGCGATTGGCGGCGGCATCCCAGCCCGCGACGTTGGCGGCGAAGTAGTTGGCGGTGTCGATCACTCCCTCGCCGGCGCCGAGATACATGCCGACGCGACGCAGGCTCGGGGCTGGCAATTCGTCGAGCCCCGCCTGCGCCCAGGCCTGTCGCGCGGCACCGAGCGCGTACTTGCTGTTGAGACCAGCGGTCGCGTGCGCCTGCGGATGCTTCACGAACGCATTGACGTCGTAGTCGCGCACTTCGGCGGCGAAGGTCGTGGGGAATGTGCGCGCATCGAAACGCGTGATCGGCGCCATGCCGCACTCGGACCGCATCATGCGGCCCCAGACGCCCTCGAGATCATGGCCCAGTGGCGTGACCCAGCCCATGCCCGTGACGACGATCCGCACGCTCATGATGCCCTCCGCAGGATGATGGCGGCGCTCTGCCCGCCGAGGCTCGTGGTCAGGACCAGCACGGAACGCAGCGAAGCAGGTCGCGACGCCGCGGCAGCGGCATCGAGGCCCGGCGTGGCAGCGGCGTTCAGCCGTGCGGGAATCGACTGGGTGATCAGCATCTGCACGCCGACGCAGGCCGCAAGCGCACCGGTCCCCGCGCCGCAGAAGCCGGCATTGGGCACGACCGTCGCGATGGGCAGCGTGGACAGCCGCGAGCCGAAGATGCGCTCAAGCGCAGCACGCTCGCCGGCATCCACATCACGCACGGCACATCCGGTCGGCACGATCGCGTCGATGTCGCCGGGCTTCATGCCGGCATCCTCGAGCGCCGACTCGATCGCCGCGGCTATGTCTTCGCCGCTCTGCGAGAGATCCATGCCCAGGGTGTCGGCGCAGACCGATTGACTGGCGCCGAATCCCACCAAGTGGGCCAGCGGTGCCTTGCCGCGACGCGCTGCAGAATCGGCTGATTCGACGACCAGGATCCCCCCGCCCTCGCCCAGCACCGAGCCGGAAGCATGGGCATCGAAGGGGCGGACGAGTTCGGGGCCCTGCCCATCTGCGGGCATGGCGCACAGACGTCCGCTGTACCAGTAGCGCATCAGCCCCATCTGGTTCACGCGGCTCTCCGCGCCACCCGAAAGGCACGCGTCCGCATCGCCTCGGCCGATCACGCGCATGCTTTCGCCAAGCGACAGCAACGCACTGGACTCGCCGCAGGTGATCGTGTTCGACGGCCCCTGGCAATCATGGATGATCGTCACATGGCACGCCAGCATGTTGGGCAGGTACTTCAGCAGCCACAGCGGCGTGAGGTTGTTCATGCCGACCGTGCCCCATGTACCGAGGTCGACGGAGCCATCGGCGTTGGTGCTGGTCACGAGGGCCGACGTCAGTTCATCGATGTCGGCCGCGATGAGGCCGGCGCCGATGTGCGCGCCGAAGCGCTCAGGCGGAATCGTGACCGTGGTTGCGCCCTCGGTGCCCCGGGTCACCAGGCCCGCGCTCTGCACCGCCATGTGTGCGCCGGCAACCGCGATCTCGATGTCGCGAGCCATGACCTTCGTGCCCTTGCGGTAGCTCTTGGGCACGAGCGTGCGCACGTCGAAACCTTCCGGCAGCACGCTCGCGAACGGGCACCCGAAGGAACCCGTCTCGAAACGATCGATGCGGCGGATGGCACTCGTGCCTGCGGTCAGGGCCTGCCAGAACGGCTCAAGGCCCACGCCGAGGCCGCACACCGGACCGAGGCCGGTGATGACGACTGGTGTAGCGCTTCGTCCCATGGGAGCGCCGGAGGATACCGGGCCAGAGCGATCTGGTTTGGGGAACTCGCTCAGCGTCCCGCGCGAAGGTGGCGCGCCAAGAGCAATGAGAGTTCAAGCGCCTGCTCTGCGTTGAGGCGCGGATCGACCGCGCTGCGGTAGGCGCGAGCCAGATCGACATCGCCCAGGCCGCGTGAGCCGCCAGTGCACTCAGTGACATCGTCGCCGGTGACCTCGATGTGCACACCGCCCAGGTGCGTGCCGCACGACGCATGGACCTCGAAGGCACGCTCGAGCTCCACCATCACCTTGGCGAAAGCGCGTGTCTTGACCGGGCGCCCCGCACCGGCACCATCAGTGGGGACCACCGTCTCGGTGTTGCCGTGCATGGGATCGCAGATCCAGAGCCCCGGCCATCCCGCAGCCTGCACCGCGCGCAGCACGGGTGGGAGCCCCTCTGCGATCCGGTCAGCGCCGAACCGATGGATCAGCGTGACGCGCCCGGGCTCGCGATGCGGATCGATCGCCTCGAGCGTGCGCACGAGCGCCGCGGGCTCGGTCGCCGGCCCGACCTTGATGCCGATCGGGTTCGAGAGCCCTCGTGCGTACTCGACGTGCGCGCCGTCGGGCTCGGCCGTGCGCATGCCGATCCAGGGCAAGTGCGTGCTGAGGTTGAACCAGCCGTCGCGCCGAGGGACCTGCCGCGTGAGCGCCTGCTCGTAGGGCAGGACCAGCGCCTCGTGGCTCGTGAAGAAGTCCACGCGCGTCAGCGCGGGATGGTCCTCGCCGGTGAGCGTGCGCGCGAACTCGAGGCTCGCACGGATCTCGTTCACGATGCGCTCGTACTCATCGCGCGACGGACTCGCGTGCGCGAAGGACAGGTCCCACTGCTCCGGATGATGGATGTCGGCAAAGCCGCCATCGACGAGCGCGCGCACGAAGTTCAGCGTGAGCGCCGCGCGTTCGTAGCCGCGCAGCAGGAGTTCGGGGTCGGGCCGGCGCGCTGCGGCGCTGAACTCGCTGCGATTCACGTTGTCGCCGCGGTAGGCCGGCAACGAGACGCCGTCGCGCACTTCGGCATCGGCCGAGCGCGGCTTGGCATACTGGCCAGCCAGGCGCGCCAGCCGCACCACGCGACGCCCCGAGCCGTGCACGAGCACCAGGCTCATCTGGAGCAGGATCTTGAGCTGTGCGGTGATGGCATCGGGCCTGCACTGCGCGAAGCTCTCGGCGCAGTCACCCGCCTGAAGGACGAACGCCTCGCCACGCGCCGCGGCCGCAAGCTGCTGCTTGAGCGCCAGCACTTCGCCGCTCGTGACGAGCGGCGGCAACGCGGCAAGCTCGGCGAGCACGGCCTCAAGCGCTGCGCGATCGTCGTACGGAGGCTGCTGCGCCGCCGACTTATCCATCCACGATGAAGGTGTCCATGCAGTCATGAATGCGGGCGACAGGACTTGAACCTGCACGGGAGTTACCCCACGGGAACCTAAATCCCGTGCGTCTGCCAATTCCGCCACGCCCGCGGCGTCCGTAGCATCCTAAGCCAGCGGCCGAGGCCGCATCGAAGCCATGCGACGGTTCTTCGCCATCTCCCTGATGCCCCTGCTTGCACGCTTGCTGCTGGCGCTCGCGCTCGCACCGGCTGGCTACCGCGACGCCTTCGGCGTGCGCGTCTTCACGCCGAAGGAAACCGCGCAGCTCGTCGAACTCGGCTACGACATCGGCCAGGAGGGCGTGGTCCCGGGAACGACCGTCGACCCGGAAACGCTCGATCCCTTCCAGGCGCCGCGCTGGCTCGGCAAGGCACTCGACCTGCATGCACTGAAGGTCGTGCCCGAACCCCTGCAGGTTGCACTCTGGGAGTCAGTGGCGCGACTGGTTGCGGGCACGCTGCTCCTGATTGGTTTCCTCAGCCGCCTGTGGGCCGCCGCGATGCTCGCCGCCATCGGGACGCAGTTCGCGCTCGGCCCGGCGCGCGCGATGGCGGAGAGCCTCTTCTACAGCCTCGAGCCCGGCGAGTACCAGGCTGGATTCGTCTCACTCGCGCTCTGCGCGCTGGCCTTGAATGTGCTGCTCGTCGGCGCGGGCGCGCTGAGCATCGACCGCGCAGTCTTCGGCGGCACCTCGACGAACGAAGACGCGTGATCCCGCCTCTGCCGGCCGTCACTCCTTCATCTGACGGAGTTCGTTGCGCAAGATCGCGGCAAGCTCGTAGTTCTCGCTGACGATCGCCGCGCGCAGGCGCTCCTCGAGCTCGGCACGCTGGCTGCTGGGCAGCCGCGGTACGAGCATGTCACGCATCGATCGAAGGATCGCCACCTCGGGACTGGCCTCGAAGCGGTTGCGCTGGCCGATCATGGTGTACGCGTCACGCACGGCAGCCAAGCCTGCATCGAGGGCGGCCAGCGCCCCTTGGTGATCCTTGGCCTGCAGCGCAGCGGCCGCCTGGGCGCGCGTGCGGGTCACGACCAGCCCAAGGCGGAGCTGCTCGAACGCAGCGCGATCCTCGGGGCGAGCCGCCCGCTCGCGAACGACCTCGATGAGTTCGAGGTTGCGATGGCAATCGCGCGCGGCAAGGCCCGGGAACCCGGCCATCATCAGCGCCGTGGCGCGCTGCTGGTAGAGCCCGGCTTCCTGGCGGAGCGCTTCAAGGCGTTCTGGTGCAAGCGGATCGGGTGCCGGGTCCTCGCGAAGGAGGTCCAGAAGGCTCTCCCGCCCCCCTGGGCGCAATCCATCAGGGCGACCGTCCATCTCCATTTGGAGGACGCCCAGGTCCAGGCGCACCTGGACCTTGTGGCGGCCATCGAGCCCCGGAACCACGCGCACTCGCGGCGTGGAAGGGTCGAGCGGCCACGAAGACAAGAGACCGGACAGATCGTCCATGGCGTGATCGTAGCTCCGATGCGCCCGGATCCAAGCGGAATGCCGCTCAACACGCCGCCTGCACAGGTTTGGCGGCAGACTGCCGGGAATCCCCTTGCCACGGTACCCACTCCTGCGCCTACCATCGACGGTCCATGGCGCGGTCAGAAGTCCAGTCCGAGCTCCAGTTGTACCTGCGAGAGGTCAACGAGACTGCCCTGCTCACACCCGAGGAGGAGAGGACTCTCGGCTGGCGCATCATCAACGACGGCTGCCTGCAGTCGAAGGAGCGGATGATCAAGGCGAACCTGCGCTTGGTCATCGCCATCAGCAAGAACTACATCAATCGCGGGCTCACGCTGCCTGACCTCATCGAGGAAGGCAACATCGGCCTCATCCGCGCGGTCGAGGGCTTCGATCCTGCGCAGGGTGCGCGCTTCAGCACCTACGCGAGCTGGTGGATCAAGCAGGCCATCAAGCGAACGCTGATCAACGCCGTCCAGCCGATCCACATCCCGGCCTACATGGTCGAATTGATCGCCCGGTGGAAGGACACCTCGCGCAAGTTCGAGGAGAAGAACGGGCGCAGCCCGAGCCTGCAGGATCTCGCGAAGGAGATGAAGCTCCCGGTCAAGAAGCTCGTCATCATCCGCCGCGCGGTGAAGGCGTATCAGGCTCCGAGCCAGGCTCCCATGGGCGAGGACGGCGTGGCGATGGACTTCGGGGACCTCTTCGAGGACACCCGTGGGAAGCAGCCCGATCTCGAGGCGAGCGAGAACGAGGATTTCAAGATCATCCTGAAGCTGCTCGACTCCATCGACGAGCGCGATGCCCGTGTCTTGCGCCTGCGCTTTGGCCTCGAAGGCCATGAACCCTTGACCCTCAAGCAGATCGGCGAGATCGTGGGCCTGACCCGCGAGCGCGTGCGCCAGATCGAGGTCGAGGCCCTGCGGCGGCTCAACCAGCAGCT
>Ga0194133_10004902_pt1 | contig 17430 bp, 17 predicted proteins | sample TA2KigOf40mmetaG_FD_155448 | JGI IMG/M metagenome (GOLD analysis project Ga0194133, IMG submission 155448) | Freshwater microbial communities from Lake Tanganyika, Tanzania - TA2015055 Kigoma Offshore 40m | ecosystem: Environmental > Aquatic > Freshwater > Lake | place: Tanzania: Lake... | reverse complement strand
CATGAGCTCAGCTGTTCCTGCTCCTAATGAATGTCCAGTAAGAATCAAATCGTAATCTGGATAAGTTTCCAAAGCAGTTTTTAAAGCCGGCTCAATTTCCTGTTCAATTTGAGAAAAATCGAGTCGCTGTAAAAATGTCTATTTAGTGATTAGTTTAGATGATAATACTTTAAGTATTTTTCTTGCGCCGTTGAGTATTCCTCTGTGGGCAAAACCATCCAAAAATAGCTCTTCGTCGCAAACGATATCAGAAATGGCATCAGCCAGACTGAATGTCCCTCTAAGGTAGATTTAAGAAATTTATTTAGCGATTTCAAAACATTGTGATTGACCATTCTCGTAAAAATGAATTAAAAATCACTATACCTCACCACAAGAACTAATGACTTTATTTCTGAATCCCTCAACAATACAAACTTGGGACAGTGATCGTCTCCGAAATTTTTGAACCAAGTGAACAAAATATCCTCTCTGTTCTAGTAATTCCGGACAACTATAATAGGAAACTTTAAATCAGGAATATTTAAAGCATACCTTTATACCCAATGCTTGAGCAACTGATTTCAGATCCTTTAACCACGAAGCATAATAAACATTTATTGAGTAGAGGCCAATGCGTCTGGCAAAATTTAGTTCATCTATTTCAGATAACCCTTAATTCTTGAAAGAAATGAAAATTCGTGTCAACCCAATACCTTCAGAAATAACTGAATCAGAGCTTTGTTCTTCCTCCAAATCAAAATCGGTTTCAGTGAGACGTTTCTCCTCCTGTGCTCTCTTTATTAGACCAAGAAGAAGAATTCGGCGAGATTGGTAGTGCCCCGAAGACAACCCAAATTCATTCAAATTGCCTTGGTCAAATAAATTTTCTACACATCTCATAAAAACAAATATCTTAGATATTAAGCTTACCTAGAATGGTATTTATAACGTCAAAAGCATCAATTATCCCTTTTGTAAAAACTGAGGATTTAAGTCTGGCATAGATATCCTCGCTTTTTTTATCAAAGGCATTCTTCAATTCATCCAGTGCCTTCTGCATAGGGCGTCTAGTAGAGTCGACTTGGCCACCCTTATGAATAGAGCTGAAATGTCATTTTGAATGATTAAAATATATGTAATAAATTAAATGTTTGGACAGCTAATCGACTCCTTACCTAAAATGACGAATCGCATAATAGCCAACAACGGACGCAAAAATCCCCAGAGCAGCCCAACTAAAACGTTGAATGACTTTTTAGTTTAATTCTGTATAAGCTATTACGAGCAAGTTCAATTTTGCTGCCATCAAAAGATTTTGTCTCTTAAGTAGAATACTGTAAATTGTTAGAGCAAGTTTGTAAAGTATACCGTAGGTTGAGTTTCACGTTGCTCGAGATCACCTTATCAGGCTTCATATTTTTTGTTGCTTCTGACGACTAAAGAAAAGTTTAAAGTTCCTTCCATTAGTTTCTTTAATTGGCTGGTTTTTTATTATTGTAAAAGAAGAGGCATCAAAGATAACACTAGATAATAATTTATCTTACACGTGCATCGATCTTTAACACATCTCATTTTTGAACAGTTGAGGAAAATTGTATAAGACAATGAAAATGCAAACCTTTCCTTAAAGCAGCCTTTCCAAATTTGACGGTAAAAACTAACCTTGGTAAATAGTAATATGTACTCCTCGTCTACTGTGGATATCAAAACCAATAAATCTTTTCTTATAAAATTTTTGAATCTGTTCCATGAGCTAGCATGGTGTTTGTCGTCAAATCTAGTTGTGAATTTCCATAAAGGACACTCGAAAGTTTTTTACGAAGTTAGGAAATAACGAAAAAGTCTGGATACCATTTTCAACTTGAATGCATGAAACCGTCATTTGCGTCATCAAATTTAAAAGTTCAAAACCTCACTGATCACTGAACTGAGACCATCAATTCAATTGCGAAATGTGATATTACGATTTACGAAAAATCGAAATGGGATTATTTGTTTTGTTTACAAAATTTATTGAAGACTGTGGTGAAAAGATAAATAGATAGCTATGGAAAAAAGACTTCAATTTCTTAATTTTCCTTGTTATTAAAGCATTAAATTAGGTTCAATTTGCAAAATAAGCGACATAAAACTAGCCTCTTAACCTCTTTACAGTTTCCTGTTTATAACAATATGTCCTTTTTGTAAACTCGCTTTCAGAATCCAACCAATGGCAGCCTGAAATGGAGTTTTGCCTTTGGCGATAATTAGTGGTTCTTTTTCAATTTTCAGTTGTTTACCCCGGTCAGGATCGCTGGGACATGGCATTCAGACTGTTACCCACGTAGATCACCCTGACTTTCTTTCGTTCCACTGGCCCTATCAAATCCAACTGCTCTCTAAGTGGATCAAATCGGAGGATTTTACATCCTCTGAATGTAGTGAACTCTATTGTAACTCCCCTCCCAAAACTGGATCCCAGGTTTCAGGGTACTTGCGCGCGCCAACCATGGGTCCCATAATGGGAAACAGAAGCCGAATGGTCCTGAGGCTACTTAGCTTTGGGAATATTCTTATTGAAATGTTTTGAGCATGTCCTAGGTAAGTTTCTATGCAACTCCAGTTTTCATCATCAAACCCTAGCATTGAGGGTTAAGGTAGAAAAGAACCAGATGTCTCCTAGTCCCACCCTGCCTATTCATCGACAAGGACTTGCAAAAAGTTCTTCAGCAACCGAGTATATTTTGTCTCGTACAAACATCTGAAAACCACATGAAAAATAGTATGCAAGCATTTTGTTAACCTTGAAATTCTGTAAGGGATTTCGACCATGGGGGCTACTCAGCTTCTTCATATCTAGGGGAAAATGGCAAAAAAACTGTTCCCCTCTAATTGAAGAAAGCGGTTACTCACAGAGTTAATCTTGCTAACTTCTTATGAAGTTTGAACTTTTAAACAAACTCTTATAGAACTAAGAATTGCAGAGACAGTCAACAAAAATTTGCAAATCCAAATTATACTTAAATGACTGGGAAAAGAAGAAAGATTTAATTTTCGAAAACCAAGTTCATATATTTCTTAAAACTTGGGGAGGGATAGATATTACGGTTGGCTAGTCCCGAGATTTCCATATCTGGCATGAATACAAAATTAGTGAAACAATCAGTTGAAAAACCTCTTTTCTAAAAAAATTGGTGAGATTGATGAAGTTTATGAAAATTAGAGAAAATCTCGGCCAGCGACGAAACTGATTTGGAAAATTATTCTTGAATAAATGTGGACACTCTAAAAGGTTATAAGGAAAAGAAGTCTTTAAGCATGTTGTAAATGACGAATGAACTTTCAGTTGAATTAAAACTAAACAATAATTCTCTTCAAAGTTTTAGGCATAGATGATGAGAAAGCGTTCGTATTTTAATCTGGTGTAGCATCCCGTAACAAAACTCCTGTCAACTGCGAACACTTTAAACACCGATTTTCATTCTAAATGGACCATATGAGTTGACGGGTGGCGTCGATGTCTCTCAAGAGCGATGCAAGTCCTGATCTTGTCGTTGGTATCTCTGCGACGCCGGTTTCAATGCATAAAAGGGCACTGTCGATGACGCTGAGTCGGGCACTCACTTCGTTCTGTAAGTTTGTCACGTGTTCTAACAAATTCAGCCGACACTCGTCACGATCTAGACGTTTTTGCTCAAACAGTGTGTCTCGAGGAAGAATGGATCCGACAAGGGGTTGTGTGATAGATTGGAAAGTTGAAGTGAGGTCAGTTGAGACTACGGTATCACTCTCAGAACCTATAGCCTCTAGAACTCCAGGTAAAAGTTGGGCTACTTCAGAAAGAGTCGGAATTAAAGTAGGATCGAAGTGCTGAAAATGAAAAGCATATTTATGTTGTGAAACAGACCTCAACCCATCTAGGGATGTAAAACTCAATTACCTGATCTGCTCCACCATCCAGTTGATCTACTTCAAGATTGGATTGGATTTCACCTCTAACAAATGACTCTTCAGATGACTTTTTGGGAGGTAACTCAACATCTGTTTCTTCAGTTTTTTCGCTTCCATTGAGGCGACTAAAATCTTTTGAGTCATCTGGTTCACCATTTACGATTTTGGCCTCCGGTAGGTTGGAAGGGCTTAAAGAAACTCCGTCAGGCCTACAACTTTTTAACTTTTCGAAAGGATTGCTGGTATCTGGGGCTGATACTATAGAGCTTTCTTTATCATTTTGTTTAGGCTCCGCACAAACAGGATCACTTATTTCTTGATCGAAGCTTTCGCCATTCCATTCTTTCATGCCGACATCCGTTGGTTCAGTAAAACTGACCTCATCTCCGTTCGGTATCAGACCTTCTTGTATACCGTTACAGCTTAAATTTTCTTCGAAAACCTGATCGATGACATTGGTTTTTTCTCCATTACCCTGATGCATCAATAAATTTTTATAAAAGAAAAGAGGAAACTTTGCCAAAAGAACCATACCAAATGAAACTTTAATTTTTCAATGACTGCTTGTGAGTCAAGATGCCCGCTCTTTGATTCATCGACGTCAAAGGAGGTCAACGTTTCAACCGTTAACGCATCAGTGGGTGATTGCGTAGGCAGGTTGTCTGTCTGAATAGAAGTTGGTGGATCCCAAACATTAGACCACATAAATACCTTAGGATTGTTTGGCTGGCTAGCAACCTGAGAAAATAAACAGTAACACCTCAGAATTTCGTTATATAATAAGCCTAAATACAAGAAAAACTGAAACTTTTATATGATACGCACCTGTAGTTTAAGCCTTATAGCGTGTAAGTCTTTGCTTAGATTTGACAAGTCGGCCATTAGATCAGAAAGAATTTTAAATGCATCATCATCTTCAGCCTCTACTCTGGAAGCAGGAAGTTTACCCTCCTTCAGCCAGTCGTGGTCAAATGTGAACCTTTATTTTTAATAGAATATTCAAGTCGACGGTAAATTTGAAAGCTCTTTTGAAGAAAGATGAATTCACTTACCTCGACGAAGTTCTTCCTCTTCGAGGGTTCCTACAGGTGTCACAAATGTACTTCTCAGGGACCTGGGAAACAATTCAGAGTAAAAACTAGGGTTCAACAACTATTTGCATGGTTTCATACTTTATCTTCATCTTCAACACCAAGACAGATTCCATGCTGCCAACACAAACAAATATCACATTGGATCATTAAACCATCTTCCTCCCTTCGCTGACAACTGCAGTGAACCACTTCCTCAGAAGTCTGTTTGTAAAACGGTTTAAAATTTCTGAAAACTCTCAGCTCGAGAAAAATTAGTCCTTTACCAGATGCTCAGAGGTTACAGAAGTATCCATTTCGCTTGCCGGATATGATGTAGATCCAGGTGCAACAGGTAAATGATAACCGGAAATAGGTGTAAGAATTTCAGGAGAAGCAAGTCCTGAGTCATCATCGCGACTCAAGAGCGGGAAGAAAGGTCTTCGGCGAGAAAGACGCTTGTTAGAGCCAACCTAGAAAAAAAGGAGATCGCATTAGAAAACTGGGACATGTCATGTATTGTTAACAGATGTGTCATAAAATGAAAGAATTAGAATTCAAAATATCACTAAAGTCTGAAATTTAAAAATTTTGACAAATTCAAAATACCAATTGCGCCTCTCTGCGCTTGCTTAGCCTGAAAGTTGGTGGTGTTGGTGGGAGGTTCTTGGGATGATGACGTTTAAGACTAGCTAGGGGAAGGTCTCCATCCTCACTCGGACCTACCATACTGCTTTCCACAGAGAAAACGCTTTCAGTTCTAAAGTAGTTCATATCAAGTAAATCAAATTGTTTGGAAAACTTTTTGTTTATTCAAGCAAAAATAACACTTTAACATGACATATTATTACCTTATTCTTCCACCAGATTGTACCATCTCGAAATTGGTTAGCTCCTTTTCTGAGACACTATTATTGTTTGTGGGGGAAGTTGCAGATCCTTCAGAGAAGTACCGTTTGTTTCCCGGCCTACCAGGTCCGGATCCTTTTTTCAAAAACTCCTATAAAATATTTTAATTAGGGAAACTTTTAACGGTTACATAAAACGTAAATTGGAGATGAAAAACGTTGAGAGTAAGAGATCACCAACTTCAAAATTACTCACTTGACCCCGATGCTTCTTTTTGGAAGTTAAAGAGGCCGCTTCCAAGTCGACCAATAAGCTCGATTTTCTTTTTTTCAGTCCAGGGGTAAACTCAGCCTCGTCAAGGTCCAAGTCGTTAAGCGTAGCACATCGGCGCCTTTCTGAGTTTGTTATTTGGGGTTGACTAAATGGTGAAAGGGGGCCAGAATGTTCAAATCCTGCTGACGATTGAATCAAAACATTTTCAGAGGGTGAACAGGCTGATGAAATGGGCGAATTCACAGAGGCTATGACCTAAAACAAATTTGACATCCATTTAAAAAATCCCTTTTTTGTCTAAATAATTTCATCGCAATTATGATAAAAATAACCATTTCTAAGATTTATGGACATCGGACAAACAAAAAAGTTTATAACCTGATCAAAAACGTCAGGATGATAATGTTTAACGTGCTGCTGTAAAAGCCTATCGTTTCTAAAGAGTTTGCCACATTTTTCAATTGAACAACGCAGACCTTGCCCTGTCTCAGACTCAACACTTATTGATGGGAGGTGAAGAACCACCTAAATTTGAGTTACAAATTTAGCCTTTCATGAACCAACTTAACGGAAAAGAGCTTACATATAGACTTCTAAATAAGGTTAAGAACTTACAGGCTCACTCGGTACTTCAGAATCAGACTTTCTGTTCTTTGGGTTGGCTACTTGGTTTGTGCGGTTTTTATCTTGTACCTTGGTTGACGGAACATCTGTCGCTACAGTATACTGTGAACTCTTTCGTGCATTGCCACAATTTGCTGTATCTGAGGTTGAATTCACAATGTGTTGTTTCCTGAATAAAAATTAACATTTTGATTTTGGAAATATTATCAGCTTAAATGCTTGAAACTTGAAGATTATCAAAAAACTTTGATAAGACAAATTATTACCAAATTTGCCTGAGTTTCTTCAGACGATCATCCAATGAAAATTCAAACTCCTCAGCAGTGTGTGACGATTTTATTTCATCTAAGTGCCTTTGAAGCTCTGTTTTAGAACGGAAAGACCTCCCAGATGAATTCTGGAAAAAAATTACATTATTAATAGCAATACATGGTCGTAAAAAACTTTAACGATGTATTTATTAGCCAGGAAAGAAAGATTAAACATAAGATGAATAGAATCTTTTATCTTCAGCTTGAGAAAATTGGCTCTACAATTTACCTGTACAAAAACGTCCCATTTGCCTTTGGTGATACCAATGCCTCTCTGAAATAATAACACACGTAAAATAAGCCTTATCGAAGCTATAACATATAGAGGCGTTTGCGACTGAAATTATTTTTGACCTGTACAACTAGTTTGGTCCATCCTTTCGGCAGTTTTGAACTGTCGATAGGTATGGGTTCTCCTGGGCCAGGGATGTTAAAACCTTCTACCATTTTATCAGCGATTTGCTTAGGATCAGATAACAAATCAAAAGCCAAGTAACGCAGAGGTCGTCCATTTGCAGAAGGCACTGACGGCTCTTCTTCGACCTGACTGATTGCTGGTGTTGTGACTTCAAACTACAAAGAGTATTTTTGTCATAATTTTTCTTTTAAGCCTCAATTTACTTTTTAAGAGATCTTTAAATTCCAAGGCTGGTCGGTAAATGAAATCATACAATACCAAATTCTTTTGTTTACCTCAGCTATTTTGCTCTGTCTACGAGATCTGTTGGAAGAAAGTGTTTGCCCAGAACTAGATTTGCTGTTTGACCGTGGTCTTTGCTTGAAATTAAGCTGTTCTGGATCCTACAGAAATAGGGAAATTTGAATTAGACTTCAAGCAATAGAAATTTTAAAATGAAGGTTTTTTATTTCAGTCGTGCAGTCAGAGCAAATGTGAAAGGGCACATTCCCTGGTTAATTCATACGCTGAGTATTGATATTCACGTGTTACAAAGTTAGTTATCACGATTTTTTTGTAATCATTCAACGCTCTCAAAACTATGAATTTTTACCTCGTCGTCCCAAAATTTTTTCTTCTTGCGTTCTCTTTTTCCACTCAAAAGCTCTTTCCCATTTGTTGTGTCATCCTTTGGAGAAACAAGTTCCTCAGAAGATGTGCTCAGCGATACCTCTAGTCGAACATCTTCCTCAGTTAATGTTTCATTATGTTGACGCTTCCTTTTCTTAGAAATTTTGACTTGGGGATTTTCACTTTCCTTATTCTCACCTTCCTTGGTCCTTTTCGTTCTTTTTTCTTTTTTAGGAGCCAAATTCTCGCTTTCGTTTAATTGGCTTTCGCCATTTTCAGATAATGAAATTTTACTTTGAACTACAGACTTAGATTTTGAAGTTCTTTTCTGTGTTTCCTGTATTGTTGATGGTTTCTTTTTAGTTGAAATGAAATTGTCTGACGTTTTTCCATTCATTTGCTTTGCTTTACTTTTGGCAATCGGTTGATCTTTGAGAGCTGCTTTGGAACGAGGTGGTTTATCTGATAAACTACTTTTTTTGTCTTTTGATTTGTCACTAATTTTCTTCTTAACCTCTTTTTCAAAAGTTTTTACTTTGGGTGTGAGAATTTTTTCTTGATTTTTCTGATTGTTTTTGCGTTTAGGTTTGTCAATATGAACTTCCACTTTGATTTCTTTTTGGTCATTAACTGCAGTCTTTGCACCAAATTTCTAGAACAAGAACAAAAAGATAACTCTTGTATAGATTCGATCAAAAACGAACGTTTTCTTACTTCACTCCGTCTTCCTCCGCCTTTTTTATTAACTGTAGGTATGATTTCGGGTATTGGTGAAGGTGGCGTAGGAGAAGGTGTTGCCGTCCTCTCTGTGGTTGTTGATAAGGGTGGCGACAAAGGGGAGCTGTTTAATCCAGATCTCATCTTAAGCAAAGCCTTCACATCAAACTTTCGTTTTCTTTCTCGCCTTGAAGAGATTTCAAAGTTATTAGTTTTTCACTTGATTTTGGAAATCAATTTAAAATTCTTGCCTTCCTTTCGGAGAGGGTGTGGGCTCAACTAAAGTCTCACAGATAGTTTCTTGCTCAGTTTCACTTTCAACGCCCTCACCATTTAAAGCACCTCCAAGACTCTCCTCATCTTTCCTAAGTCTCCTAATAAATATTTCAGTTTGAAGCAACTCTAGAAATTCGAGTCAATAAACTTGAGCGGAAACCCTTACCTTAGCTGTGTTGGCTTGACTTTGCTTTGAACTCCATCAAAGAATTCAACAAGGTAAGATCCGCTATCATGCTCAAAGCCAATCACAATAGCTGGGTACTTGCGATTCAGCTTCCTTCATACAACATAAACGCACACGTTAATTCTTTTCAATAAAGCATTTCAGAAAATTCAACATACCATGTAGCCATAACCCTGTCACCACTTTTCAAATCCTTTGGTAAGTTGAGGTCAGGAGAATTATTTTGTACGGTGCTCGGAGAAAACGAGCCATTCAAAGATCCATTCAGTCTGTTGCTCCTATTAAAAAGTTTGGTTAAGATTGTAGCTTTAGGAGCTTTAGCCAAACGTGAAAAACCTTAAAGGCCGAAGCCTTTCGCTGTTGACTGAAACCCACTCGTCGTGCCTCGAGTTCCAATGAATATAATGTATTAGAACACGATGATTAACCTGTAAAAATAGAAAAAGAATAGGGGACTGAAAACCAGTGCTCTATCAAAAGATAAAGTTCTTGTGACTTACTTTGTCGATTTCCTGAATTTTGGCTAGAAACCACTGATCATTGCCCTCTGTGGACCTAAATTTAAAAAAAGGTTTACTTGTTTTCCAAAATACATCGGGACGATTCTTTGACTTTGTATTTTTTACATACCTCGCTTCCAGCTTAACACCAGTCCTCCACTTCTTGAATTTTGACGGTGAAACTGTCACTTCTTTGTTGTTGGAGACAAGATCCGTAGAATTACTTGCCTCGGGCTCTGTGCCGGCCATTCTGGCCATGTAGCAGCCGAACAAGGCTTGACTTGTCAGCTACTATGGCTGAGCCGGCTTTAATTTTGATTCATGAGTTTGAGAGGGTCAATGACGCAAAGCGTGGTTTCCCACACTGCCACGATCCCAGCGTTCAAAGGAAGTCCAAAAAACACTAAAAAGACACTTAAACTTAATGTCACTTTCATTCAAGTTCCATTTCGGAACTAGAACGATGGTCTTCTTTTAAAAAAAGGTCCACATGGTGAAGATGGATGTCCACCTTTACGTTAGCGAAATCAGAAAACATGGAGCAAACCGTTTAGATTTGGGGTCAGGGTAAAGGCGAACTTAGCTTGCTTTCCTTGTGTTCTTCTACAAAGCACACAAATGTAACTAAAAGGTACTTATTTTGCCCGTGGCAACAAAGTTTTTAATCGTTCAACTTAAGATTGACACAATTATTAAGGAATTCTTGAAATGCATTAACCAACCAGCTTGCCTTCTATCGACATATTGATCAAAAAGTAAAATTCTTAGAATAACAAATCTCTTTTTCGGCTCCAAAACAAACAAAAACGAATAAAAGTTAGTGGCAAAAGTCCGAAAGGAAACTATTGACTCACTACTGAGTGAACTTGAATAATGGAGTGGCTTTTTACATTTAAGTCAAACCGGTTCCGAAAACGATTTCTTGAAAACTGGGTGTTGTAGGACGATTTGCAGCTCGATCATTCACGTGTAAGACCTCAAACCTCAAGGAGGGACCCCCACTTCTTTGGCACACTTCATTCATTACACAACACTGATCATTTTTTTATGAGCAACTTTTGCTCCCAACGCTTGCTCCATGTTTCAATTTACCTCAAATTAGTATGCAAAATGTATTTTATTCCATTTTTCTGTAGCTAATCGCGCAGTAATCACGTCGATACTCTGTGGCAAAGCAAAGCAGAGGCGAGCACAGCGAAGAAGAACAAGACGACTAAAACACTACAGTGCGAAACAAGCACGCGGTGCAGTTGCCAGATTACTAACAGTGCACTTGCATGACAAATGAAAATTTACCAAAATATTTGCACCAAGATTTTACGTAAAAACATCGCCCATTTCTATTCTATACAAAAAGATAACCTGATTCTTTATTTCTTTTTAATACTATGGAAGTTTATTTTAAGATATCAGTGTGGTTTAAGAAAGGATTTGAGGTGTTCCAATTTGGTAGAATTTTTTTGAGCTGGCACTCTCGCCAAGGGGCGCCATGATGCCAATTGCCAACCCTAAATACTGCCAACGTTACAGTGTGCGTTATCGCCGTAGTGGACGGCAGGCGGCTCGCCAAGTACGAACAAAGTAGCGTCCCCTCTTGAAAATACGTCCACCGCATCGAATCTACAAGGTTTATCAGCACTAGTACCGATTTTTATTACCTTTTTTCTGATCTTTTTTTCTTTCTAATCTTTACAAACATTATTAATAACAGTTTTTGGGGTACCTCAAACAAACAAGGAGGGACGTATTGCCTCGTAGAAAGAAGCTTTAAAAAATGAAAACGTATTTTGACGATTCGATCCTATGGTGTGATGAAAAACGCCGTAGCTTCTCACCGATCTTGAATCATCCCATTTAGGGCGCAGCCCTAGTAGCTTGATCCGGACCGGGCACGGTGCGACACGGATCGGCGTGCCACTCTGAGAACAAAGAATGCAGGAGGAGACGATTGACGCGCCACCTATCGGCGTCAACACGTTCCTTTAAAAAATGATGTAACTTTGGAGTTGGTGTTTCTCTTCTATACGCGCTCGGTTTCCCTTTTTAGACCGTGGCAACTGGCCCACCCGCATCTCACGCTTACTCCGTCACTCGATCTCTAAGCCATTAGCAAAGGCAACTCTGCGCACGTTTTTCAGATATGAAAACCACCGAAATGGCCAGTTAAAAAAATGGGTTGAATTTCAAGAGCCTGGATCAGCTTCAGGTTTGCAAAGAAGAAAAGGCATGAGCCCTCTTTGTCAACATTAGCCTCTGTTGTGTCATCTTTTTTATCCTAAACGTGGAACGAGCTTGGCTTGACACGACAGTTTTCTACGCTTTTAACTAGGCCTATATTTTGCTAAAATAGAGAACACCAGCTGAAATACGCATTTCACCAAAACATTCCAAATTAAGATAGGCTGTTTGGGAAAGGAACAGAAAATCTGGCTAACTTTGGTAGCTCTGCTCTCGCGCACGTGGTCCTGCGCACGCGCATTAGACACCGTGCGTGATATTCTAAAGTTTGCAATTCGCAAACATGCACAGTCTAGAGCAACTCAACTACGGTCAACAGCAGCAATCGACACCAACATCAATTTTACATTCAATAAAGCTGTACATTTTGGTTTGACGCAGTTGCGTCAAATAAGGAAGGCCTGAATAAACTTTCGTCATTCAAATTTCAAGGTCTACAGAACTACCAAAGACTCAGGTAAATGTTTCAAAGAAATGTCATGGGGATTTTACAATTGTCATTTGCGAAAAAGGAAGATTATTTAAGTTAGTTGGTGTACACCAAGAGACCCCGATTCCCTGGCACAAAACGTCTTATTTTTTAAACTGTCAAATTTTTGGACAGCACTCTTATTTTCATGTGTGTGCCACACAAGTCTTCGACAGATTTAAGGTCAATAAAAATGGTGTTTCAAATGCTTTAAAATCAACAACTGTTTGTAGGAAACTCTTTGATGAAGTGGCTGATCTAATCAGTTGTTACTCAAGAGCTTAAGCTTCCACGTCAAAGAGAAGGGAAGGACTTCCTCATTTATAATGGACGCAGGCCCTGGCGAGGAGAACGTGAGGACAGCATTTGATTATTACATTTGGAAATGACTTTATTCAATTAATTTGTTCGTTTGTGGGTTTTAACGTTGATTTCACAACTGACCAAAAAAAGAGTCCTAATTGTATTATTGATTTCCAGTTTGATAAATTTGTTCAAAAATCAATTTTCGTCTGTAAATTTTTTTATTTTTTCAGATTCCGGTTTCGAGAGCCAGCGAAAGCTCAGGTAAAACAGTGGGAATCGATTGAAAACTTGAATAATTTAAATGTTTTTATTTTCGGTATTATTTTAAAAAATGTAGTCAACCTGGAGGGTTTTCTTATTGCAATGACTTTTGCACCCCTATTTCAAAATGAAAATTAAAAAATGGATGGTGGTATGTAAAACGGCTTGGCTAAACTTTCAAAATTTTAGGCGACGATAATGAAAGTTGGACTGTAATTGATGAAGTTGAGGACGACCGACTTCTTGAAGACAATAGTCAAGACCAACAAGAGGAAGACAATGATGAAACTCTCACAACAAATGAAAATCTTCCCGAAGATAATGACGAAAATGGTAGACGCTTTCAACGCCATTCAAGAAAATTGTGAAGACTTTTTCTTTTAGATCATTCTGACAACGATTCTGATATCGAAGCGTTAGACGATGGACCCCAAGAAAATGAAGGAGGTCCCGAGAGCATTTTGAGTGATGGCATTCCTGTTGGTAACGATCTTGGTGCTGACGCCCACCAATACATTTGGTATGTTGATGTTCAAGTGGTATGCTCAGAACAAAATATTCAAATTTGTGTTAATAGGTCATCAGAGGAAGGAATGGAAGAACAAATGTTTGAGACAATTGTCAAGGCTCCATTGAAAATCCCGGATTTAACTTCACAGTATCCCTCAGAAGAACTTCCGGAGAGATTTTCTGAGGTAAATTCTTACTCTTTTGTCTGTGTAGGAATTACCAAATAGCTAACAGCAATAAGTACCACAGTAAACTAAATCACCTAATTATAAAGTTGAATGTCTTTGTAGATAAAAAAGGGCCATACTTATATTCATCAGAGAAACCAAAGTTTGAATATGGTTCTTTCCTTTGTCTTGGTTATTTTTATTGCACTTACACTGGGACTCGGTGTGGGAAATTTCCTTGGTAAGAAGATAATCAAATCATATTGTGACTTTAAATCAGAAGATGGTGATTATTCCAGGTTGGTCTTCAAGAATAGAGCTACATGTTCAATTTGCCGAAGTACAGGATGAGAAATTAGAAGAGTTGACAGATAGCTTGGTCACTTGTATGACAGGTGTTGAGGGTCAGGGTGGAGATGATCAGGTATTCTAAGATAAATTCATTGGTGCATGGTAGGGATTAATATTTTTATCGTGTAGGATCTTGACGATAGAGTGATTCAGCACTTGAGTGAAGAAAACCGTCGTTTAAAAGAAGAGCTCGAAGTAATCAAAGATGGAAAGGAGATGGGGTTTTCTGAGGGTAAATTGAGAACTACTCTTGAAACTCTTGCATTTGTACAAAGACTCCTTCTATCATAATTAACAATCATTATATCAATAAGAGTCACAAGCAAGTACTATACTACAAAATTTTTCCAGAGCTTACTGTTATTCTGCAAGACCGAATCAACGATCTTCAAGTAGCTAATGCAGGACTAGAGAGAGAGCTTTTGAAACTCAAAAACTCGGCAAAGAACGAAGGAACGTTGGAGCGAACTATGTAAGAACCAATATCTAAAAGTTTCAAGATTACCTGATGCAATATTAAATTATCTTCAATAATGCATGAAACAAATTAAAAATTCAGGTATGATTTGGAAAAAACAAAAGCTTCACTCAATGATATAGCTGCTGAAAACGCCCAACTCAAAATAGAAATTGGCAAAGCAAGGTAAAATAACTAGAAACTAATTTTTCACTTTTGTGATCGAATATTTAGCATGAAAAATCTTTTTAATGCAGATATGGTAATCCTACTCCTAATTTCACTGACGAAAGGAAAAGGCTGGAAATTTTAGAATCTGAAAATCATCTGCTTAGAAAACAGGAAAGATAATTCAGAATTTTAATGCACAGTTCACCAATATAACTCATAAAGGCTCCCTTTTTGTCCGTGCGACTATTAATCTCAATGATGTTTATTGGTTCTTTTAAAACTTCAGGTTGAGGAAATACACGAAAAAAATATGGAGCAGTTGAAGCAAGCCAGAGTGCTAAGTAAGTTTTTTAAAGAAATGTATATATTCATTTGTCTGTGTTCAAACCGGCTTGGTAGTGTGTCAGTTATTTGTCAATGCTCATGGACAGGTAGAGTGTTTGGATTATCCTTTCCAAAAAGGTAGTTGTAAGGAGAAGGTGGGATGAGAAGAAAAGTGATTGTTTAAGGCGGGGACCTAGTGATTCTATATTTTAAATGTTTTAACTATCTTTTTCCAAGGCCAAAGCACCTTACCCAAGTTTGAAAACGAGCCTATATCTTCAGAGTCCCCAGTAAGAAAATTAAACTTAACTTGTACCAACATCGATTTTTATGAATACCTTTTTTCTCATAGACTTTAGACTCTGCACCTGAAACTGATGGTGATTTGGATTCAGAAAGTTTTATTGATGAAAACTCGAATAAAGAAATATCCAATAAAGCCTTAGAAATCAAAGACCAAGACAGAGAAAAATTCGACAATGGTAAATCATAATTAATGCGTAAATTTTTTTCTTGATTTTTCAAAAGTATAGGAAACAAAGACATGATTCGCGAATGATAAGGCTATTTTCTGTGAATGAAATAAAAAAACTAGCTAGTTTTTATGTAAAACTTTTATCTGACAATAAAATATGCAGTTATTTTTGCTTGCGGAAACTACAACAAAATATTTTCTTACGTAGACATAATCATTATTCGGAAATCCTTGGAAAAAATGATAGACCTTTATGGGAATTCGACTTCTCACTTCCAAACAGTGGTAGAAAGTTTAGAAGACTCTGAAAATCTCCAAGAGGATGAACAAGACGAAATCATGCTGGAAATAATCAAGGTAAAAAATTAAATTTTGAAGTGACACTCAGGCGAAACTGTGAGAAGATTTATTTCAGATCGAGAGCCTTTCCGTCCAGCTTACTGAGCTTCAAGCGTCAGTCAATAAAATTTTGCAGTCACCCATCCCCTATATAAACAGCCATCCAGTTTTTCAGGACCTGGCAACCACAGTCAAAAAGCATGCCGAGGTCTTTTTATTCGGATACAGTGCTCGGCAAAATGATTTACTTACTTTCTCAACGTAACTTTTTAGGTTCTTGGTAAATCAGATATCAGCAAAGGATTTATATTACTTCCTGAAATTGAGCCTTTGCCTTTGCAAAAAGAAACATTGCCTTACCAAGAAGAAGCTTCAAGCCCCGAAGACTACGATTTTGAAGAAAATAAAACATTTGAGGACGAACCGGATCCATTCGAAGTAAATGAGTCAACTTTTGGCCAAGCCAAGGAGGGGATGGTTTTGGACGAAAGTGATCCCAAAAATGGTGCTTCCAAACTTTATCTTTTCATTTTTCTTCACGTCTAATATTTAGCTTTTCAACCTTCAGGAGAATCTGTTTATCACTATCAGTGGAAGTGGGAGCAAAGACTGGTACGCACCGAAATTTATCCGTGTATCGCTTTCAGAGTTTTTAGCTCGTTTTGGCCGACTTTTTTTTAGAGCCCAGGAGATTGGCTCTTTAATCGTGCCGAAGGTCGAAAAGACTTTCGCGAAAAAAGACACCTTTTGAATCACAAATTCGAAAAAAAGTGCAAGAGTGACGCGGACCTAGGATATGCTTTCGAGGTAAATCTAATTTTTTATTTTGCCAGTAGATAATTCCCCCTTATTTTTGCCGACCTTGCCAGAGGCCCGGCCATTGGGTTTTCAATAGGGCAAAGGGCCGCAGAGAGCTCCGAGGCGCGATCCCGAGAGACCGTCACGACTACAAAGATATTTTTGGAAAAAAGTTTGAGGAGGTTTGACAGAATCCGTTTAGAGATTTCTCAATATTTAGAACTTTATTTTTTCAAAGTGCTCTCAAAAAAAGAGATCCCGTGCAAGGACAAAGACGGACAAACCAAAGAAACCTCTGCACCTGGGTTTCGACTTCAAAGCGTGGTCCAGGAAAATGAAAAACAAGTTCAGGTTTGTAGTGGGACGTTGACGTGGGCTCGGCAATCGGTCTACCTGGCGCTCTTTTTAAAGGCACTACGAGGACAAGTTCAAGACTTACTTCAACTCTGCGTCGGAGCTCTACACGAAGTCCTTCAGACCTCGCCGATGAGATGTCAACGTGGCCGGAACGTCCGTCGCAAAATTCCTCCTAATACAAGATTTCACCGTGGACGGTTGACCTCTGTCCCGAGTTCAACCCATTCTCCTGAGTTATATCTCCGCCCAGTCTCACTTAAATTTATTTCGCGTGGCATTTTATTTCTTTTGACTCCCTCTCTGTTACAGAAAAGCATTTGCAATTGCTTTAGAGAAATACATTGTTTTTTCACACCATGTATTCGCTCAGTTTCTGAATGGCCCAAAACGACTGCTCTCTGCCGAAGCCGGTCCAACAGTCCGCCGCGCCCCGAGGTCGGATCCCATTAGACCTGAACCGC
>Ga0194133_10004901_pt1 | contig 17430 bp, 27 predicted proteins | sample TA2KigOf40mmetaG_FD_155448 | JGI IMG/M metagenome (GOLD analysis project Ga0194133, IMG submission 155448) | Freshwater microbial communities from Lake Tanganyika, Tanzania - TA2015055 Kigoma Offshore 40m | ecosystem: Environmental > Aquatic > Freshwater > Lake | place: Tanzania: Lake... | reverse complement strand
TAGGCGTGTGTCAAGCACCGCTGGATTGAAACAGGTTTATTTTGATCCCACCACAGGTGAATTTGTAGTATTAGATTAAGGTAAATATTTAAGAGAGAGCGAAATTATGGCACAACAACAGATAAACATAGGTAATCAAGTCAATGATGGACTGGGTGATGATCTACGCACAGCATTTCAGAAAGTAAATGCTAATTTTGCAGAATTAAATGCTAGTTTAACTGTAGATGCAATTAATTTTGGATCTAACGGAGCAGGTATATTTAGACAAAAGGTAGGATCAGAATTACAATTCAAAAGATTAGTTGCAGGAACAAAAATACTTATTAACGATCTTTCTGATTCTGTTATCATCAATAATACACAAGATGATGCATTTGTAAGAATAGATACTAACAATGGAACTGTGTTAGCCAATGATTATCTTAATATAACATTAGAGGGAGATAATGGTGCTCAAAATATTACTACCAGAGTAGTAGGTAGTGTTATATCAATAGACACCACCGTACCGGTTACTAATATATTGACCAGTTTTGATTTCGGTCCTATTTCAAGCAATTATGAAACAAGTATTCAATTCGCTCTAGCTGCCGCAAATATAGATTTTGGAACATGCACGAACCCTGGATCATTTAATTTAGATCTAGATGATTAAAAGGATTTTCAATGATCACATGGATTACTCCTGCTGGCAGTTTAGCTACAATCGTAGAAAGGATCACTTTAGATATACCATTGACTGCATCCTCTGATGTAGGGAGTATAACTTACAGTCTTATAGCAGGAAAATTGCCTAGAGGTTTAAAATTACTAGGCAACCGCATCAAAGGTAGCCCCACTGAAGTAAGAAGATTAACGGAAAACAGATTCGTGATTCGAGCAGATGACGGGCAAGATATCGAGGATCGAACATTTTCTCTTACAGTAGATGGCAGCGATATTCCTTTTTGGATAACCGAAGAAGGTTTTTTAAAAGTAGGACCCGGAGATGCATATTATGTTCTAGACAACTCTTACGTAGAATTCCAGCTAGAGGCCGATGACACTGATCTTAATGCCGGAGACGTTTTAGAATATTATGTTGTTTCGTCGGGCGGGGAGCTACCTCCAGGATTATCATTGAATAGAAATGGTTTGATTTCTGGATTCACTGATCCTATATTTGCAATAGATTATCAAGAAAATTCCACAGGTGCATACGATACAGCAGGATTCGACATAGTACCTTTAGACATAGCCGAAGCAAGATCAAACGGCTATGACAGTTTTTTATATGATGTAACTACATTTGATTATAACGAACCTAGTAGAGCACCGAGAAGATTAAGTAGATTTTATACTTTTATAATAGGAGTATCGGATGGAGTAAACGAAGTAAGACGTGTGTTTAGAATGTGGGTAGTAACTGAAGAATTTCTGCAGGCAGATAACTCCATACTTCAAGTAGACACTAATCTTTTTCAAGCTGATGCTACTGGCGATCGAGTTCCGTTATGGATTACAGAAAGCAATCTAGGAAGATTTAGAGCAAATAACTATGTTACAATCTATCTAGATGTTTACGATCCTCCTAGTTTATCTGGAGTTATTTCTTATTTCTTATTACCTCAAAATCCAGATACTAGTATCAGTCAATTACCGCCCGGTATGACTTTAGACACCGTAACAGGAGAGATAGCAGGTAAAGTACCTTATCAAGCAGCTATAACTAAAAGATACACTTTTACCATGCAAGCAGTTAACTTTCCTATTACATTATCAGGAGAGAACTATACTCTTGTAGGAGATTGGTCGAGCACAAGAATATATATTCCAAATGAAGCTGTGAGATATGAAGGTTTCATATATGTGTGCGTACAGGAAAATCGTAATGTAGTGCCAATAGACGGGCAATTTTGGAATCTAGGAGTAGGTACTGCCGAAAAAACATTTTTTGTTGATGTAATAGGTGAAATAGAAAGTTCTATAGAATGGATCACTGACAGTGATCGAGGTTCCATCAAACCTAACCAACCTAGTCTGTTGTATGTTGAAGCCAAAAGTCTGTTATATGGCGGAAAGGTAGTTTATGAGCTTGTAAGCGGAAAATTGCCTCCTGGATTAAGTTTGTTGTCGACTGGTCTTATAAATGGTAAAGTTAGACAATTTGCAGATAGCGACAATGACGGACTAACAAGATTCTTTGACCGTGACAGCAGTACTGTAGATTCATCAGGTACCTTCAGTTACAATACAACATTCGACGGTGGAGATACCAGCTTCGATCAAAAATTTACATTCACCATCAAGGCCAGAGACACTGCCAATTTCGCTGAAAATCTAAAAGAATTTTCTATTACAGTAATAGCTAATAATACTAAAACTTTTGCTAACCTATATCTCAAAGCCTTTCAAACTAAGAAAAAACGTCTAGATTGGTATAACTTTATATCTAACAGCAATATTTTTAAAGTAGATGAAATATATAGATATGGCGATCCTAACTTCGGAGTACAGAGTGAATTGCGTATTTTATTGTTTGCTGGTATTGAAAGCGTTGGAGCACTAAAATATATCCAAGCAATGAGTCGTAATCATTATCGCAAACAGTTAAAATTTGGCAATCTCAAATATGCTGTGGCCAAAGATCCTGTCACACAAGAACTAGTTTATGAAGTTATATATGTAGATATAGTTGATGAATATGAAAAGAATGGTAAAAGTATACAAAGTACTATAAATTTACCAAACAACATCAACAGCAAAGTATTAATCAGCTATGATGCTATAAAAGTGGACAGCGATATTCCACTAGTCAGCGACAGCGATCATCAACGAATATTTCCTAATAGTTTCAAGAATATGAGATCTCGAATTAGATCCGTGGGTCAACGAGATAGAGAGTTTTTGCCCTTGTGGATGCGCAGCATTCAACCTGATGATTTTGTAGAGACTGGTTACGACTCGGTTTTAGTTTTGTGTTATACCAAAATAGGATATTCTGAGACTGTAATATCAAGAATCAAATCAAGTGGATTCGATTTCAAAACCATAGATTTTACCGTAGATAGATATCTGATTGATGTATTAGAGGGCGAAATAGAGGATAAATATCTTGCATTTCCGCAACGTGGAGAAAAATTACCGTGACATCAGCAATAAATTACGCAGCCATTAATGAAAACTTTCCTGTAGCAGGCCAGGACAACGATACTCAAGTTTTTAGAGATAACTTCGATACCATTAAAAGTAGTCTTTTAACTGCCAAAAATGAAATCACTGACCTACAAGATAACGTGGCCAGAACTGATTTAGATACTGATTTTAATTTTAAATTAGTAAGCAGAGCAGTATTTCAAAATAGCTACGATAGAAAATGGGACGGGGGAGTTATTACTGCACCTTTAACTGTAGATTATGAAAATGGTAATTATCAAATTTACAGATTTGGAGCCAGTACAACTATTGAATTTTTAAATTTTCCAGATGACGATTTTGAACCGCAAGGATGCGGTAAAGTGACTTTAGAATTATACGGTGATGGTACTGCTAGAACACTTACATTTATAACTTCTGGCGGCACAGTTTTAAAGAAAAATGCTAGCTTTCCTGCACCATTTGTAGTTACTTCTGCGGAAGGTGCAGCTGGCTCTGGAAATCCTTTGATCGTAGAAGTTTGGAGACACAAATCGGACAGACTTTTTGTTAATCATCTAGGATCATTTGTATCATAATGTTTCATCCGTTAGAAGAAGATCTAACCAAATTAACCGATGCTGAAGTAGAATATCGGGTTATGGATCTATCCAAAAAATATTTCACAGCTCAGCGTTTAGGAAAACCTGAGCTATTGACACAAATCGCGACCTTTGTTACAATATATAAAGAAGAAATATCTAAGCGTAACAGAGAAAGAACATCAAAAGAATTAGATGGCGATTTGGATCAATTAATTAATGTCAACAAATAATAGCATAAACGATTTAGTCAAAGGTGTTCTGCGTCACGGTCCAGAAATACTTGCTAAATGCACTATAGATAAATCTCAGGTAAAAGATTATTTAGATCGCATAACATCGGAGCATTTAGATTATCCGATCCCTATAGAAGATTATCAAATATCAAATTGGTTGATTCCAGATTTTTACAAACAGTTAGATATTGAAAAATTTCTAGTTGAGCAATGTCCTAAAGAAAATTACCAAAGATTAGTATTAGAATTACAACTGTATAATAAGCATAATATGTTAGATGTTTTGCGAACTATGAAATATATAGTAGACACGCTGAGACAAAACAACATAATTTGGGGTGTGGGTCGGGGATCTAGTGTAGCTAGTTATGTGCTCTTTTTATTAGGGGTACACAAGGTAGACAGTGTTAAATATAATATACCAATAGAAGAATTCTTCAAAGGAGAAAAAAATGGGTAAAGTATATACAAGTATGCAAGGAAAAGAAATTGATTTCGATAAATTGACTTTGAGAAATGAATTAACACCTGCAGTGGGAAACATGAAAGTAAATGCTCGTGGGGACGAATTAGGAGCTGGTGGAAAAATCCTTAGAACCAAAGAACAAATTCTTCAAGATTACTATAAAGAAAATCCCAGAGCTATTAAAGAAGAAATTGCTACAAGAGGAAATAAGAGGTAATAATGACTACAGCTTATGATGTAAAACATATCAAAATTAAGGCCTTGCACGACTGGGTGATTGTTTCACACATGGAATTTGGAGATATCAAGACATCTAGCGGTATTATTCTAAGATCCGATAACGGCAAAGCTCATGGTGTTAAACCAAGATGGGGTAAGGTTTACTGTACCGGTGACGAACAACAAGATGTTAAGGTAGGAGACTGGATTCTTATCGAACACGGACGTTGGACCAGAGGTATTAAAATCAACGATGGTAATTCAGAGGTAACCGTACATAGAGTAGATGTAAATGGTATTATGGCTATTTCAGATACTGAGCCTAGTTCAGATGATGTTGTTATCGGAGATACCTTGTAATGGGGTTCAAAAAAAATTGGGATATATCAGATATAACTATTCAGATACATTCTATGTCAAGAGAAGTCTGTAGTCCCTACAATGATGGATTTACGGCATGGTATGTTAAGCAAGATCTCTACATGATCAAAAAAGTCTTAGACCAAGCCCTGAAAGATTCTCCAAATTTCGGTGATTTGGAATCTAACTGGTTGAAAGAACAGGAACAAAAGCGTATACTAAAACTTCTAAAAGATTAATTTCTTAAAGGAAGTTTATGACCAATCCGTTTCGAGATCAAGAAAAATTTATGCGGGCCTGCGATCAAACCGTAGGCGAAACTAACTTTTCTCAAAAATTATTGTACCTTAATTTAATCGAAGAAGAGTTTAAGGAACTCAGATCAAGCGACAATGCCGAAGATGAATTAGATGCTTTGATCGATATCCTTGTTGTAACCATAGGTGCTATCCATAGTGGTGGCTACGATGCCGAGGGTGCTTGGAAAGAAGTTATGAAAACTAACTTTGCCAAAATTGACAAAGACACAGGTAAAGTTAGAAAACGCGAAGATGGAAAAGTTCTCAAACCACTAGGTTGGAAATCCCCTAATCTCAAACCTTTTTTAGAAAAAAAATGAAAGTAGGATTCACCTGTTCAACATTTGATTTGTTTCATGCTGGGCATATTATAATGCTCAAAGAAGCAAAGCAACAATGTGATTATCTAATAGTTGGATTGCAAACAGATCCAACTATTGATCGTCCAAGAGAAAAAAATAAACCCGTACAAAGTATCTTTGAACGTTTTGTTCAACTACAGGCCTGCAAGTATGTAGACGAAATCGTAGTCTATGCTACAGAAAAGGATCTTGTTGACATCTTGCTTTCATATCCTATCAATGTTAGAATATTAGGTGACGAATACGAACATCGTGTGTTCACCGGCAGAGAAGAATGTATTGATCGAGGCATTAAGTTTTATTTTAATAAACGTGAACATACTTTTTCAACCACAGAATTACGTCAGCGAGTAGTTGATGCAGAAGCAGATAAATTTTTAACAAAGGCCGAATATAAATGAAAGAATTATGGGTAGAAAAATATCGTCCCAAAAACATAGATGGTTATGTTTGGAGGGATGATGCACAGCGTAGACAAGTGCTTACTTGGATTAAAGATAAAAGTATCCCTCATTTGTTGCTTAGTGGTAATCCAGGTATTGGAAAAACTACTATGGCTAAAATGTTGATTAACGAAATTAGCATTGAAGATGCTGATGTGTTAGAAGTGAATGCCAGTAGAGAAACTGGTATTGATTTTATCAGAGATAAGATTGTTCCTTTTATTAGTTCAATTGCTTGGGGGCCATTCAAGGTAGTGCTACTGGACGAGGCTGATCGATTAAGTCCAAATGCTCAAGACTCTCTCAAAGGAATCATTGAAGAATATAGTTCATTTGCTAGATTTATACTAACCTGCAATAGTCCAAATAAAGTTGTTCCTGCTTTACATAGCAGATGTCAACAATTTCATTTTACTAAATTGGATCTAACAGAGTATACAGCCAGAGCAGCTACTATTCTTGTTGAAGAAGGTGTAGACTTCGATCTAGAAACTTTAGACCTTTATGTTAGCACAGCATATCCCGATCTAAGAAAATGCATCAACCTACTGCAACAAAATGTAACCGAAGCAAAGTTACACACACCAACCAAAGAAGATGCAGGGACATTAGAATGGAAGTTTGACATGGTTGAACTGTTCAAAGCTGGTAAGATCAGCGATGCAAGAAAACTATTATGTGGCAAACTTCGAGCAGAAGAAATAGAAGAAGTATATCGCTGGTTATATGACAATGTTTCTATCTTTGGTGAAGAAACAAAACAAGATCAAGCTATAATAATAATTAAACAAGGCCTTGTCGATCATGCACTAGTAGTAGATCCAGAAATTAACCTATCGGCCACTTTGATCAAACTGGCAAGATTATAATTATGGATAATAGATACATGTTGGTTAGGTATATACAAAAACCTAACGGAAAATATGACGAGTTGACTGAATTTAGAAAGAGTATAAGAACTTCACATTTACAAACTTGTAAAGTCATATTAGACTTTAAAGAAAGAAAGTGCGTGATTAACTCTCTAAATAGAGAAGCTACTTTTGAAGATATGCTAGAATTTTATAAAAGACAGCTAGGGGATCGATTGACCCCCTATCTCCCTAAAAATTAATCGTCTCCGTAAATTGCTAGTATCTCCTTAACCGCCTCGTGGCGTTCTACATCACTTACACCGAAGTGACAAATATCAACATATCTGTGATTTGCAAAGTTGTTATACAACCCAAGGAATTCGAGCAGGCCATTATTTGAAGGGCGGTCTGCTTGTTGCAAATCTCCAGTTACTATCATTTTAGAGCTTTGACCTAACCTAGTAAGCAGCATTTTCATTTGACTAGGTGTAGCGTTCTGCATCTCATCTGCGATAATCACAGCGTTCTTGAATGTTCTACCTCTCATATATGCTAGAGGACTGGTTTCAATCACCCCCTCTCTTATCATATTTTCGATTTCTCTAGCGTTATAATTCTCGGCAAATACATCCATGATTGGCTTAGTCCATGGTTCCATTTTTTGCTGTAAATCTCCTGGCAAAAATCCGTGTTGCTCATCGACTGAAACGGCCGGTCTAGTGATTATAATTTTAGTTGCTTCGCCATATTTGAGTTGATCTATTGCCCACTGAACCGCAAGCATGGTCTTACCCGTGCCAGCCGGCCCGATAGCAAAAATTATCATTTTTTGCTGATCGTTGAGCTTTAATAGATATGATTCTTGATTAAGGTTTTTTGGGTAGATCTTAACCCTGTGACGTTTTTGGTACTTTTTATCAACTAAATTAATAATATTAGACTCTTCTGGGTAAGCGTTAGCCTTCAGTGCTGCTGCTCTTCTTCTCTTCATATAAGGTTAGCCCTCCTTTTATACGTGTTAGGCACGGACCTTTAACCGTAGTGCCCGTACCGAGCACAAAAGTATTTAACATTCATCCAAAAATCTTAAAAGTTATGTATAAGTTTTGAAGGATAAATAGATAGAGGATGAATTATGGCCGATATCAAAGACGTTATTGCAAATATAGAGAACATTTACGGGTCTAACAATAGCTTAAATTTACTGAAAGATTTCGAGCGAGTTGTAGACGAACTAGATACCTATGTCTACGATAATTGGATCGACGGTGAATTAGTTGACGGTCCTAAGGAAAGTCGTTATTTCGTAGAATGTACATTTATGTGGCCTAAAGATAAAATGCCTGAACCCAAAGGCGGTGTAAGATTATTAGATTATGGCTGTAAGGTGCAGTACGCTGAATCTACTTTTGCCAAAGTGAGAAAAATTAGAACGCCTGACGATATAAGACCGGGCACCAGAAAAGGCAAAATAGATCACGAAGACATTTGGCTGGTTAAGATAAGCATGCCTAAAAAACTTATGTCCGATATCAATCGCGGATATAAAAATCTAGATAAGAACAAAGTCGAAGATATTCTCAATCAGAACGGCATGATCCAACAAAAAGCAGATCAAGAGTTACCAGGACAAGGACAAGAAAATGCAGAACAGCCAACAGCTTAAAGAAGGCCTGAGATCCAATGATCTCACAGAAATGGTAGAATCAATATTTGTTATAGATAACTTTAGATCGAAGATGGGGGAAGATCGTGATGTATGTGTCTTAACTTTTACAGTTAAGGATAGAGCGCCTGCTAGAGACCTAATGGAATTTATTGAAAAGGGATATAATTTCGTATTGGACGCAGATGTAAGTTCTGGAGAAAATGACAAAGGAGAATATGCTGTTTTTATTGAATTGGAAAGAACTCCTAGATTAGCAGAACAGATCAAAGACATTACTTATGGCTTAAAAAAATTGACCGGCTTAAATGATCTAAAATTTAAATATTATAAAGAAAGCACGGTTCATGAATTATCAGAACAAACACTATACAAAACTATTCCGAATACTCCAGCCTCCTATGACAGCTATCTGAATAAACTCCGTACAGAAGATATAAAAAAATTCTTTAACAAAACATTAATGGACGATCTAAGTTTAGATAACAACATCGTTACTATTCATAAACCTTTTAATCAAAAAATAAAATTAAAAATAGTTAAAGAAGATTCTGTAAATTCAATACTAGAAGGTGTAGAAGATACGATTACCATGGACGAAGAATCTATGAGTGAAATTTTTTGGCTAACTAAAGTATTAGGAAACTATAATATTAATAAAGTGGGCGACAAATTTATGTTTGACAATAATGGTCAGGCTATGCTATTACAAAGGATATAACAATGAGTTTTACATTTGAATTCACTAAAGAACAATTGAAAGAAATGTTACCAAAAAATCCATATATTGATCAATGGTACAAAGCTATTTCTGAAATATTACCCGAATACGAAATCAATACTCCGCAGCGTGTAGCAGCATTTTTAGCACAGTGCGCACACGAAAGTGGAAATTTTGTTTTTTTAAAAGAAAACTTAAATTATAAAGCAGCTAGTTTACGTAAAGTATTTCCTAAGTACTTTCCAGATGATGCTACTGCTGCTGCCTATGCTAACAAACCAGAGATGATTGCCAACAGAGTCTATGCCAGTCGTATGGGCAACGGTGACGAAGCATCAGGCGACGGTTGGAGATACTGCGGTCGAGGACTTATTCAACTTACAGGTAAAAATAACTACACATTTTTTGCTGCAAGTGTGGGCATCGAAAATATGAACGAATGTGTAGAATATCTCCAAACTTTTGAAGGTGCCGTACAATCAGCATGTTTCTTTTGGGAACAAAACAAACTTAATCAATGGGCAGACTCTGGGGACATTTTAACATTAACCAAGCGTATTAACGGTGGTACTATTGGTTTAGAGGATAGAATAAAGCACTATAATCACGCTCTCCATATATTTGGAGTTTAAAAATGTTTTCATGGTTGATGGATGCAGTTCTAAGTAGTATTCCTGCCTGGATGTGGTTGGCGGGCGCTGGGGCTGGTCTAGTAGCATTTTTCTTTGCTAGTATATTCAGCCACTTTCCCCCTCTAAAACCTTACATGATGCTGGTAAAGCCTTTGGGCGGCATCGCTGCATTGTTATGTGTATTCATGTACGGCGGCAGCGGCGTACAGGCTATGTGGGAAGAAAAAGTTCGTATAGCGCAAGAAGAAGCTGATCGAAAAGCACAAAAAGCCGAGGAGTTAAATAAAGATCTAGAAAAAGAGCGTAAAAAGAAATCAGAAGTTCGTGTAGAATATAGAGATAGAGTTAGAACAGAAATAAAAGAAGTAGAAAAAATAATCGACGCTAAATGTGAAATCGATCCTAAGGTAGTCGATCTTTTAAACAAAGCAGCTACAAATCCGGAGAAAGCAAAATGAGATTATTAATTCTGCTTATTCCTTTTTTGCTAGCAGGCTGCTTATTCAAACAACCAGTTCCTGTCAAACAAGTATGGCCCGATGTTCCAAAAGAGCTGTTAGAGGCTTGCCCTGATCTTAAAAAAGTTGAACCAAATTCAGCTAAATTAAGCGATATTATTTCTGTAGTCAGCGACAACTATGCTACATATTATGACTGCAAAGCCAAAGTAGATGATTGGATAGTTTGGTATAACGGTCAAAAGAAAATATATGAGGGAAAATAGCCATGAGTTTTATCAGAAAACTTGAAGAAGGAGCGGCTAAAAAATTAAGAAGATTATTCCTAGCAGCAGATAAACGAGCAGAATATGCAGTCAACGATGTTGTAAGATTAGAAAAAGAATTAGAATCTGCTAAGATAAAATCTGTAGAAGAAGCCAAAGCGGCTTTAGAGTCTGCTATACGGGCTTCCGAAAAAGCACAGAAAGTAGCTCAAGAACTAATGATCGAAGTTAAAGCCTGTGAAGAAAGATTAAGAGTACAACAAGAGATTTTAGACAAGAAATAATAGTAGTAGTTAATCGAAAAACGCCAAGCCCAGTTTTCTGGGCTTTTTTGTTAAATAACATTATAGTTAATTGGAGCGGCAGAGCGATATGAATAGTGATCTGAAACTATTTAAATGGGTAGTGGTTTTATTAGCCTTACCCTTAGGTCTAGCGGTTTTCGGAGGCGATAGTTTTCGCTATCCGTGTCAAGATCCTAGAAACTGGGACAAAGAAATCTGTAAATTACCAATTTGCGATGTTACAAGGACCTGTCCAGAACATATTTTCAAAGGTCAACGAGATCCTAGGCTAGGTCCTGCCAAGGATGGTCCAGCACCAACTATGACCCCAACACAGCCAATGAGCGGAGGATGTAAGTAATGGAACTTTTGAAACGTTTTAAAAAGGTAGATATAGATACCGGAGAACATTTTATCTATACAGAAGATCAATTAATGGCTAGATTGAAATTCTTTATTGGTATCTGTTTAGCATTAACATTGACCGGGATAGTTTTTGTTGTGTTATATTCTATTATTTTTGTAACACAACCATTGAATGCGATTTCTCCAATTGATCAGAAGTTTTTTGAATTGATTATTCCTATCGCTACATTTTTAACCGGAACATTGAGCGGTATAATGTTAGCAGGTAACGACAAGGATCTCAAAGCCAAGGCTTTGGATGCTGCTAATAAACCACCTAGTGTCAGTCCATCGCCTTCATCTCCCAGCAGTCCTTTAGGAGGTTTCGGAGCATCTGCTAGTTTAGGCGGATTCAATATGTCTTACAAATCACCTGCCGAAGGATTTGGAGGAGCAGGATTTGGAGGAGCAGCAACTACAGGATTTTCACAGAGTCCTGCTAATACATTTGGCAGTATGCCAACTGCACCTATGATGAGCAGTACCGGCAAACCTATGCCTTTTCAACCACCACAACCAGAGCTATAAGGAGCATTAAATGAAACATATTATTTTTGCAGCAGGTTTATCATTAGCAGTGGCATATCCAGCATATGCCGATAAGCATAACAAACCGGCACCGGAAACTAAAAAAGTCTGTGTCGATGTACAAGGTAAAGATGGAAAACCTATTATCGATCCTAAAACCAAAAATCCAAAACAAGAGTGTAAAGAGGTTAAGGTACACAAAAAGCATGAAGGAACAGCGGTCCCCGAAAAGAAAAAATAATTTACTGATCTAAAACCCTAGTAAATACATAGGACTGTGTGACACAGTCCTATTTTTTTGTTATATTAATATTATGGACTACTATTCTACCTTAGGTTTGAATCGCAATGCATCGCAAGAAGATATAAAAGCAGCCTATCGTAAAATGGCTATGCGATATCATCCCGATCGCGGAGGAGATGAAAGAAAATTTAAAGAGATAGAAGAGGCATATAGAACATTAAGTGATCCGCAAAAAAAACAGATGTTCGATATGGGAGTTGATCCTAATAATAATCAACACGGCGGATTTGGATTTAATCAAGGTCCTTTCGAATTTCATTTTGGATCAAACAATTGGAACGATATCTTTGGAGGAGGATTCGGCTTTGCTAATAGACAGCCTAGAAATAAGACAATTAATATTGTAGTCGAGATGTCTTTAGAAGAAGTTTTGACAGGCAAGACCCTCGATGCTGAAATTACCATTCCCGGTGGTAGAAAAAAGATTATAAATGTTAATATTCCTGCAGGTATAGACGACGGACAACAAATTAGATATCAAGGATTAGGAGATAACAGCATTTCCGGAATACCCCCCGGGGATCTTATTGTCAACATAAGAACCATAAACAGAACCGAATTTAGAAGAGATGGGGATAGTCTTCTTATAGAAAGGCATATTAGTGTATGGGATGCCATATTAGGTTGTAAAATAGATGTTTTTACCATCGAAGGTAAAAATTTACAAATAAATGTCCCTGCCGGTACACAAAGTGAGACTATCCTTAGTTGTAAAAATGAAGGTCTTCCTAATATGAAAACCAGACAAAGAGGTAATTTGCTATTAAGAATAAGAATTCATATTCCTAAGAATCTTACAAAAGAACAAATAGAGAAAATAGAAAATTTAAAGAATGAATTATAATTTAGGACCACATCAAACATTGGTAGAACCTAGCAGCGACTGGGTTTTTGATCAAGACGGCGATTCTAAAAATTTAGAATCTACGATGATTAAGTTTATGTTGGAAAACAACGGCATAGGTCTAGCAGCGAATCAAATTGGTATGACTAAAAGAGTATTTGTCATCGGCAGTAAAAATATACCGGGATTTCCTGAGCCGTTCGCAATATTCAATCCTAAAATAATCAAGTATAGTGAAGAAACAACTTTGTATAAAGAAGGATGTCTCAGCTATCCCGGATTGTGGCTTACTATAAAACGACCTAAATCTATTACAGCCGAATATCAAAACAGCAACAGTGACACTATTACTGCAGAAATGGACGGTCTCATAGCTAGATGCTTTCAACACGAGTATGATCATCTAGATGGTTTATGTTTCGTTGACAAAGTATCAGCAATGAAGTTACAATTAGCTATGCGGAAAATTAGGAAACAAAAATAATGATCGAACCTAGTCAAAATTTAAACGACATATTTAATAATGCTGTACAACATGCGAAAAGTCTACAGCATGAATATATTACCATTGAACATTTAATTTATGCAATAATGTGTGATCAAGAATCATATGAGATTATACAAAATTTTGGAGCTGATGCGAATTTCATTAAGACCAATTTAGATCATTATTTGCGCAATAATCTCAATGACATCAAAGTAATTGAAACTGAATTTAAACCCAAAAAAACAACTTCAGTTGAACGTGTGTTGAATAGATGCTTCACGCAGGTCCTATTCAGCGGACGTCAAAAAATGGAAGTGGCAGATATTATTATCAGCGTATTAAGCGAAAAAAATAGCTTTGGATTTTATTTTCTCAGTAAGGGAGGTTTGACCAAGGATAAGTTTATCAAGTATTGGCAAGAAAATATAATGCATGAGGATGAAGAAGAACAACCGATGATGCAGGTAACTACCACGAACCAGATGGAAAGAATCATTAATAATTTTTGCACTAATCTAAGCCTTGCGGCAAAACAAAGAAAAATTGATCCGGTTATCGGAAGAGACGAGGAACTAGAAAAAATACAATTAATTCTCGCACGTAGAAATAAGTGCAATGTATTGATGGTTGGAGAACCGGGGGTTGGCAAAACCGCTATCGCTGAAGGATTAGCTAGAAAAATATTTGAGAAGAAAGTTCCTAAATTTATACAAGACCACCAAGTCTATACATTAGACATTTCAGCATTGTTAGCAGGCAGTAAATATCGAGGAGATTTTGAAGAAAGAATCAAAGCAGTTCTTACAGCGTTAGAACGTAAAGGTAAGATCATTCTTTTCATCGACGAAGCTCATATGATGCAAGGTGCAGGTGCTGCTAATCAAAGTTCAAACGATTTGGCTAATATTCTCAAACCTATATTAACTAAAGGTGTCATCAAACTTATTGCATCTACTACGTGGGAGGAATATCGCAAACATTTTGAAAAGGATCGCGCATTTATGCGCAGATTCCAACGTGTAACTGTAGATGAACCGACCCCGGAACTGACAGTAAAGATTATCAAAGGTATAAAAAAATATTATGAAAAACATCATAATGTAAAAATTACAGATGGAGCGATCGATCAAGCTGTTAAATTAAGTGTCAAATACATGACCGATAAAAAATTACCGGACAAAGCCATCGATATTATAGATTGTGCGGCTGCTAGATATAAGATCAAGGATGACCCGGCAGAAGAAGGCATCGATCAAATTGTAGATGTTGAGCAAATAGTTTACGAATTAAGCAAAATGGTCAATATGCCGTTAGAAACTGTGGCTCAAAAAGAAAGCAAGAATCTAGCCGAACTAGAAAAAGGGATGAAGACCGCGGTGTTTGGACAAAATGACGCCATGGACATTTTGTTAGATAAGATCTTTGTAGCACAAGCTGGCATGAAATCTCCCAATAAACCTGTAGGTAGTTTCTTATTTTTAGGACCGACTGGCTGTGGTAAAACTGAAACTGCAAAAACTCTAGCTGACAAAATGGGTATGCAGTTAATCCGATTCGACATGGGAGAATATCAAGAAAAACATTCTGTGGCACGACTTATCGGTGCTCCCCCCGGTTATGTCGGATATGAAGATAATGCAGGTCAGTTAATCACTAAACTACAAGAACATCCGAATGCTATTTTGTTATTAGATGAAATCGAAAAGGCTCATCCGGATGTTGCTAACATACTATTAGCATTCATGGATAACGGTTTTGTAACTGGAAGCAATGGTAAACAGGCCGACGGAAGAAACAGCATTTTGGTTATGACTTCTAATTTAGGTGCTTCAGACAATGAAAAGAATACCATAGGGTTCGGAGATCTTGAAAAAGAAGGAGAAGACGACAAAGCAATCAAGAAATTTTTTGCTCCCGAATTTCGCAATCGACTAGATGCTGTTATCAAATTTAACAAGTTAGGTATGTCTTCTGTAATCGAAATTGTGAAGAAATTTATCTCTGAATTAAATTATCAATTAAAAGATAAAAATATCGAAATAATTTTATCAGCATCGGCACAAAAATGGTTAGCAGAAAAAGGTTTCGATAAAAAAATGGGTGCGAGGCCGTTAGCCAGACTTATTGACAATAAAGTCAAATCACCGCTAAGTAGACGTGTATTGTTTGGAGATCTTGTAAACGGAGGTAAGGTCACAGTAGGAGTTGAAAACGACGACTTAACTTTTAATATTGAAGATTTTACAAAAACTCTTACCAAAGCAGGTAGAAGAAAATTAGGAATTCCAGATGTCGCAGCGGAACCGGCAGATAATGTCAAAGCAGAAAGTAACCAAACATAAATTTTATAATAAATGGTTTTATAAAATAACTTTGAATGTTCAAGGTATAGGAATACTAAGAACTAGATCCTCTAACGACATACTAAATTTCTTTCAAGAAGCTAAGAAACAACATAATAATCGAATAAATCACATTAGTACTTTCAGAAAAGCGTTGAATAATGAAGAAACTATAACTGAAATCTGTCTATTTCTTAACGATATTAAAAATGTCGAATGGAATAAGAGAATAGAAGGAAATTCTGTAGATTTTTATACAAATGACGAATCTCTCTATCAGCAATTCTGCAACAAATTTTATAATATTGTTACACATCATTTCGAACCTGATCCTTATACCTTAGACCTTTTTAAAAATCAATACACCATAGTTGCTAATAAGTATATCCATAACAAGTATAAATTCAAAGTTTATCTATGTCCTCATAAATTAAAGAAAGATATAGATGCTAAATCAAGTTTTCTGGGCTGGATAGATAATCAAAAAGATAAAATTCTAATATCCGAGGTAGTTAAAACATGGTTTATAAACACAGAATGGAATTGGGATCGAAGATATATTTTAGTAGATAATGAACAGACATTATTGATGTTAAAGATGCGTAATTCTGATGTTGTAGGCAAAGTATATGAATACGTTATAAGCGATAAATAATAGATGCCCACAGAAAGTCGTTTATTGTTATCAGAAGTTACGATCGAATCTGCTGATTCTTCCTTTAGCTACGGAACAAAAGCGCAAGGAGCAGGTTATCATAAGATCTCTAATCCATTACATACTGCAACTTATCATGTTGAAGATTTCATCGGTACTATCAAAATACAAGCTACCTTGGCATTATATCCCAAAGACAACGAGTGGTTCGATGTAATTGGTACAGAAATAGGATTAGGTGACGATAGTTCTATATGGACTGTGACTAATTCTGTAAATTTTACTGGTAATTTTGTATGGATTCGTGCTGCATATAACATACAAAACGGTAAAATAGTAGAAATACGTTATAATTACTGAAAAACGCCTTTAGATAAATATAGTATAACCTCACGAGGAATACTATGAGAGACCTATTATCTAGACTAGACGCTATCGTCAGTGAAACAGCCCTAAAAGACAAAGAAGATCTACAGGCAAAACGCAAGGCTCTGCAGGATCTACAAATGGATCCTACAGCTTCACAAGATCCAGAAATCAAACAGGCCATTATGCAACGTAAGGCCGATCTTGAAAAAGAAGCCGAAGCCAAGGGCATGTCCGAAGGCGGTATAGATTTTGACAAGATTCGCAGTGATGCAGCATCAAGTCTAAAGAAAAACATCGACAAGCAAAGTGATGATAGGATCGCTAAATTAAAATCAGGTGATAATCAGGATGACGAGCCATTTATGGCCCAGGTGGGTAGAAAAATCATCGGCGGCGTTAAAGGAGCAGTCAAAGGAGCAGCCAAAGGGTTTTCAGGAAAAGAATCTGCCTTTGAAATTGGGGACGATTTTGGTATCAGTTTCTCTGAAGACTTTGAAATTGCTACAGATAT
>Ga0194133_10004898_pt1 | contig 17441 bp, 16 predicted proteins | sample TA2KigOf40mmetaG_FD_155448 | JGI IMG/M metagenome (GOLD analysis project Ga0194133, IMG submission 155448) | Freshwater microbial communities from Lake Tanganyika, Tanzania - TA2015055 Kigoma Offshore 40m | ecosystem: Environmental > Aquatic > Freshwater > Lake | place: Tanzania: Lake... | reverse complement strand
GTGCGCGAACCTTCGAGCCGGCTACTTTTTCCAGCGCATCGAGCATCTGCTGTACGGTCACCGTCACGCTCGGTAAATTGAGCGCCAGGCGGTTACCCAGGGTACTGGCACTGGCTTCGAAGACCGCGATCAGGCTGTTGATGGTCGTGCCCGGTGAGGACACCGGATGAGAGACGCTGGCATCGACCGGGCAGACGCTCTCGACGCCGGCCAGCGGCTCGCGGATGATGCCGCTGAAAAATGACGAGGCGGCGCCATTGGGTTTGCCCGGTCGCACGCTCACGGTCATCAGCCGTGCCGACCGGCCATCGATGAAGCCTTTGCGGGTGTGGTCTGCCACCAGGTACTCCAGCATCAATTTTTGCGTGCCGTAGGAGGTTTGCGGCGAGGGCAGGGTGGTGTCGGTCACCAGCGCGGGCATGGGCTGGCCCGCATAGGGACCGAAGACGGCCACCGAGCTGGCGAATACGAATCGCGAGGCCTTGCCCGAGCGGCGGATGCTGTCGAGCAGCAGCCGTGTGCTGTCGAGGTTGGAGCGCAGGCCCAGATCGAAGTCCAGCTCGCATTCGCCAGAGACAGCCGAGGCCAGATGAAAGACGCCGTCGAAACCGCTGGCCAGCAGATCGCCTTGCTCCAGCAAAGGCGCTGCGTGGGTCTTGACCCGGGCATCGGCTTGCAGATCGCCGGGGGCCGGGAAGAGGTCAACCAGGACCAGCTCTTTGATGGGCTGGCCGCCAAGCGCACCGCGGCCAAGGAGGGCGCGGGCCAGTCGCGCGCCCAAAAAGCCGGCGCCGCCGGTCACGAGAATACGCATGGGTTTGATTCCTCAAGGGTGGGGTTGGATCTGAGGCGGTGGCTCCTGCCGCTGCTTTAGTGATTGTCCTTGGGTACGAAGGCGCCGCGCTGACCGACCAGGAAATCCAGGTCAGCCCCTTCGTCGGCTTGCAGGACATGGTCGATGTAGAGCTTCCAGTAGCCCGACTTGAGCGGCGGCTCCGGTCGCGTCCACTGCGCCATGCGCTGCTTGAGCTCATCGTCGCTGATAAGCAGTTGCAGGCGTCGCTTGGGCACATTGAGTTCGATCATGTCGCCGTTACGGACCACGGCCAGCGGCCCACCGGCCGCCGCTTCCGGGGATGTGTGCAGTACCACTGTGCCGTAGGCTGTGCCGCTCATGCGCGCATCACTGATGCGCACCATGTCGGTAATGCCCTTGCGCAGCACCTTGGGCGGCAGTGGCATGTTGCCTACTTCAGCCATGCCCGGGTAGCCCTTGGGGCCGCAGTTCTTCAGTACCAGGATGCAGTGCTCGTCGACATCGAGGCTTTCATCGTCGATGCGACGGTGAAAGTCATCGCTGTCCTCGAAAACCACGGCGCGTCCGGTGTGCACCATCAGGGCCGGTGTGGCGGCGCTGGGCTTGATCACCGCCCCCCGCGGGGCCAGATTACCGCGCAGGATCGCAATACCCGCCTTGGGCTTGAACGGTTCCTGGAGAGTCTTGATGACCCGTGGGTCGTAATTGACCGCGTCAGCGATGTTTTCGGCCACCGTCTTGCCACTGACGGTCACGATATCGCGGTGCAGAAGGCTCTGGATTTCCTTCATCACCACTGGCAGTCCGCCGGCATAGCAAAAATCCTCCATCAGGTGCTGGCCGGAGGGCTGCAGGTTGAGCAGGCAGGGCATCTCGCTGCCTAGCCGCTCGAAGTCATCGACCGTCAATTTAATGCCCAGTCGACCGGCGATGGCGATCAGATGAATCACCGCATTGGTCGAGCCGCCGATGGCCGCCAGCGTACGAATTGCATTCTCGAAAGCCTCCCGGGTGAGCACCTGGCTGATGGTTTGATCGCTATGCACCATCTCCACGATGCGTCGGCCGGCTTGCCGGGCCAGTACATTGCGACGGCCATCGACCGCCGGAAAAGCCGCATTGCCAGGCAGTCCGATGCCCAAGGCCTCCACCATACAGGCCATGGTGCTGGCCGTCCCCATGGTCATGCAGTGTCCGTGGCTGCGGTGCATGCAGCTTTCCGCCTCAAAGAACTCCTTGAGCTTGAGGGTGCCGGCCCGCACTTGTTCGCTCATGCTCCAAACCCCGGTACCCGAGCCCAGCTCCTGGCCGCGCCATTTGCCATTGAGCATCGGTCCGCCGGAAACCCCGATGGTTGGCAAGCCTGCGCTGCCTGCCCCCATCAGCAGTGATGGCGTGGTCTTGTCGCAGCCCATCAGCAGCACCACGCCGTCGATGGGGTTGCCTCGTATGCTTTCCTCGACATCCATCGACGCCAGATTGCGGTAGAGCATGGCGGTCGGACGCAGCAGAGTCTCGCCCAGGGACATGACCGGAAACTCCAGCGGGAAGCCCCCAGCCTCGTAGACCCCGATCTTGACCTGCTCAGCCAGGGTGCGGAAGTGGGAGTTGCAGGGCGTGAGTTCGCTGAAGGTGTTGCAAATGCCGATGACCGGCCGGCCATCGAACTGGTCATGAGGAACGCCCTTGCCCTTGACCCAGCTGCGGTAGGCAAATCCGTCGCGGTCCTGGCGACCGAACCACTGCTGCGAGCGAAGATCCTGGGGTTTTTTGCGCGGTGGAGAGCTCATGATGGGTCGCCCTGAGGAGGGAGTTGCAATCGTATGATGATAGTCACGGGTCGGGACTCTTGTAAATGGACAAACGCCCGCGGAGCCCTCGGCAACGGCGCTTTTGAGGGTTTTTCCTGAGTGGGTGGGCAGTGGACATTCATCATATGATTCGCCGATTCGTATCGGTACGCATGGTCAAGAACATACACGGGCACACTCTCGATCGGCTGGGTCAGGCGATCCTGTCGGGGCGTTATCCCGTCGGCGCCAGTTTGCCGCCGGAGCCTTTGCTGTGCGAGGACTTGGGCGTCAGTCGCACTGTGGTGCGTGAGGCGATCAAGTCGCTGGTGGCCAAGGGTCTGTTGATCACCGGTCCAAAGCGCGGCACGCGCGTCTTGCCCGAAGGTCACTGGAACTGGTTCGACTCCGATGTCATTGCCTGGCGGGCCCAGTCGGGGCTCACCCCTGAATTTGTGCGCGATCTGCAGGAGCTGCGCCTGGTGGTGGAGCCGGCGGCCGTTCGGATGGCGGCGAGCAAAGCCACCGAGCACGATATCGTGGCGCTGGAGGAAGCCTATGCGGGCATGAAACGAGCCATCGACCATGGCGGCGACTATGTGACCCATGATCTGCGCTTCCACCAGGGCCTGCTCGAGGCCTCCCACAACCGAATGCTGGTGCAGATGGGGCGCGCGCTGACGGCTTTGCTGCGTGTGAGCTTTGAGATATCGACGCGTATCAAACATGGGCCGCGCGATTCGCTGCCCCTGCACCGCGCGGTGCTCGATGCGGTGATCGCTCATGCGCCCGCCCGGGCCGAGCGGGCCTTGATGGTGTTGATCAGCGCAGCCAACGACGATATCGACGAGGTTCTGGCCACCCGGCGCAAGTTGCCGCGCGTGGCCGGCGCGGCCACTCCCTTAGCTCCTGCCTGAGCAGCCGATGAAATCCCTGATCGATTTTTTCTTCAAGGCCCTAGAGGTGCTGATCGTGGCGTGTTTGGTTGCCATGGTCCTCATGGTGTTTGGTAATGTGGTCCTGCGTTACACCATGAATTCGGGCATCCTGGTGTCTGAGGAGATGTCGCGGTATTGTTTCATTTGGCTCACTTACCTGGGCGCCATGGTCGCCATGCGGGAAAAGGGCCATCTGGGCGTAGACACGCTGGTTCGCCGCCTGCCCCTGCTGGGCAAGAAAGTCTGTCTTTTTCTCAGTGAATCCTTGATGCTGCTGTGCAATGTCCTGTTTTTCATCGGGACCTGGAAGATGCATGAGTTACAGGTCAGCAATGTGTCGCCGGTCGTGGGTATTTCCATGATCTGGATCTACGGGATCGGCTATGTCGTGGCCGCTGTGATGGCCGTCATTAATCTGCATGTCTTATTGAAATTACTCGCCGGACGCCTCAGTGAGGACGATCTGGTGGTGGTCCATGCGGAGGATGAGGTGAATCCGTCCGCCGTTCAAGCTGAGAGCGGACGATGACGGTTGCTGTCTTCATCTTGAGTCTGCTCGGTGCAATGGCGCTGGGCATGCCGATCGCCTATGCCTTGCTGGTCTGCGGCTTGGCGCTGATGAGCTATCTGGCGGCCACTGGGGGCATAGCCGCCTTCGACAGCCAGATTTTGGCCCAGCGCTTTGTGGATGGAGCCGACAACTTTCCCTTGCTGGCCGTGCCGTTTTTCCTGCTGGCCGGTGAGTTTATGAACGCTGGCGGCTTGAGCCGACGCATTGTCCAGATGGCCATGGCCTGGGTCGGACACTTCCGCGGCGGGCTGGGCTATGTGGCGGTGATTGCGGCCATCATCATGGCCTCGCTGTCGGGCTCGGCGGTGGCCGATACCGCGGCCCTGGCGGCCTTGTTGATTCCGATGATGCGCAAGGCCGGTTACAACGTGGGCCGATCAGCGGGCCTGATCGCCGCCGGCGGCATCATCGCGCCGGTGATTCCGCCCTCTATCGGCTTCATCATCTTCGGCGTGGCGGCCAATGTCTCGATCACCAAGTTGTTCCTCGCCGGCATCGTGCCCGGCATCATGATGGGGGTGGCCATTGGCATCGCCTGGTGGTGGGTGGCGCGGCGCGAACAGGTTCAACCCGCAGAAAAAGTTGACATGGCCGGTCGTTTGCAGGCCACCCGTGAGGGTCTGCTGGCGCTGGCGCTGCCTGTGGTGATCATCGGCGGTATGAAATTTGGCGTGTTCACGCCCACCGAAGCAGCGGTGGTGGCTGCCGTTTACAGCTTTTGCATCGGGGCCTTTGTTTACCGCGAGCTCCGCTTCTCCAACCTCTACTCCCTTCTATTGAGGGCGGGCAAGACCACCGCCGTCATCATGTTCCTGGTGGCCGCGGCAATGGTTAGCGCCTGGCTGATCACTGTGGCCAATATTCCTGCTGAGGTGGCCAAGATGATGGAGCCCTTCATGGGCAACAAGATCTTGCTCATGCTGGTTTTGATGCTGCTGGTGGTGGTCGTGGGAACTGCACTGGATTTCACACCGACCGTCCTTATCCTGACGCCGGTCTTGATGCCCCTGGTCAAGCAGGCGGGGATCGATCCGGTCTACTTTGGCGTACTTTTCATCATGAACAACGCCATCGGCTTGATCACCCCGCCGGTGGGCACGGTGCTCAATGTGGTGTGCGGTGTGGCGCGTATCAGTATGGACACGGCTTTTCGCGGCGTCTTGCCTTTTCTGATTGCACACCTTAGTGTAATGTTCACCCTGGTTTTGTTCCCTGCCTTGGTTTTGGTTCCGATGAAGTGGTTGCTCAGTTGATTTCCCTGTGTTTTTTCAAGGAGACCTGTATGTTCAAGCGTAGAAGTCTGGTAGCAATGGTGGCAGGCGCGGTGCTCGTGAGCACCAGCGCGCTGGCACAGTTTGCCGACCGCAATATCAAGTTCACCAACGGGGTGAATGAGGACCATCCGGTTGGCGTAGGCGTCAAGCGGATGCAGGAGGTGCTCGCTGCCAAAACCGGCGGCAAGATGAAGATCACCGCCTTCTGGGGCGGTTCGGCTGGCGGTGACTTGCAGGCGACCCAGGCCTTGCGTGCCGGCACGCAAGAGATGGTGTGTACCTCGAGCTCGCCGCTGGTGGGCATCATCAAGGAACTGGGCGTGTTCGACTTGCCCTTCCTGTTTGCCAACGAGAAAGAGGCTGATTCGGTGCTCGATGGCCCGGCGGGTCGTTACTTCAATGCCAAGCTGGAAGCGGCGGGCCTGGTCAATCTGGCTTACTGGGAAAACGGCTTTCGCAATTTGACCAACAGCAAGCGCGCTGTGAACCGCCTGGAGGACTTCGAGGGCGTCAAGCTGCGTGTGATGCAGAACAACATTTTCCTCGACACCTTCCGCACCTTGGGCACCAACGCCGTGCCCATGGCCTTCCAGGAGGTATTCACCGCGCTGGAGACCAAGACCATCGACGGTCAGGAAAACCCGTTCGTCACCATTGAAACCTCCAAGTTCAATGAGGTGCAGAAGTTCCTCAGTGTCACCCGCCACGCTTACACCCCGTTCCTGGTGCTCTACAGCAAGAAGCTGTGGGATCAGCTCAGCCCGCAGGAGCAAGCGGTGCTGCGCGAGGCGGCGATGGAGGGACAGAAAGTGCAGCGTGCGGCCAATCGGGCGCTCAACGAGAAGTCGCTCGCCAGCTTGAGGACCAAAGGCATGCAGGTCAATGAAATCGCACCGGCCGAGCAAAACCGTATTCGCCAGCGTGTGGCCTCGGTCTATGACAAGCACAAGGATTCGATTGGTGCTGAAGCCATCAAGATGGTTCAGGACGAGCTGCGTAAGGCGCGCGGCGGTTAACAGCGCTTGATCGAGGCCCCACAACTTCGGTCGTGGGGCCTTTTTTTATGGAGGTTTGACCATGAAGATTACCCAAGTCGAGACCGTCAGGTTGGGCGAGTTCCCCAATATCCTGTGGGTGCGGGTACATACGGACGAAGGGCTGGTAGGTTTGGGCGAAACCTTCATGGGCGCGCTGGCTGTAGAAGCGTATCTGCACGAGTGGGCCGCCCCGCGCTTGTTGGGGCAAGACCCCTTGGCCATTGAGGCGCGCGCCCGGGATCTCACTGGCTACCTGGGATGGCGCGGATCGGGCGTGGAGACCCGTGGCAACTCAGCTTTGGACATTGCCTTGTGGGACTTATTCGGCAAGGCTGCTGGCATGCCGGTACACACGGCGCTGGGCGGAAAGAGCCGTGACAGCATACGGATCTACAACACCTGTGCGGGGTATCAGTACATACGCAGCAATGTCAATCAAAGCAGTTCGAACTGGGGTTTGGGTAACAACGCGGGCCCCTATGAGGACTTGCAGGGCTTTTTGCACCATGCCGACGAGTTGGCTCTGTCCCTGCTGTCCGAAGGCATTACCGGAATGAAGATCTGGCCCTTTGACCTGGCGGCCGAGCGCTCGCACGGGCAATACATCAGCCCGCAAGAGCTCGACAGCGCGCTGGAGCCTTTTCGCAAGATCCGCAAGGCGGTCGGCGAGAAGATGGACATCATGGTTGAATTCCACAGCCTCTGGCGCTTGCCGATGGCTTGCAAGATTTCTCGCGCGCTGCAGGAGTTCAACACCTTCTGGCATGAAGATGCGATCCGCATGGACAGTCTTGACCTGCTCAAGCAGTATGCCCAGGACTGCAAGGCGCTCATCTGCGCCAGCGAAACGCTCAGCTATAAGTGGGGCTTCAAGGACTATTTGCAAACCGGTGTCGCTGGCGTGGCCATGCTTGATCTGAGCTGGTGCGGCGGCCTGACCGAGGCACGCAAGATTGCCGCCATGGCCGATGCCTGGCAATTGCCGGTGGCCCCGCACGATTGCACTGGTCCGGTGGTGTGGGCGGCATCGACGCATCTGTCGCTGCACGCTCCTAATGCACTCATCCAGGAGAGTGTGCGTGCGTTCTACAGCGGCTGGTACAAGGAGTTGGTGACTGAATTGCCGCGGGTTGTGGACGGCATGATCAGCCTCAATGACAAACCTGGCCTGGGTTTGGAGCTGTTGCCCGATTTGCACAAGCGTTCTGACGCGATGGTTCGTTTCAGCGCCTAAGGCTTTTAGGAGGACCATCGCCGCGGGGGCTGATGGCGATTTCTTCTAGTTTTTCCAGTGGGTGTGGAAGACCCCGGGCTTGTCGAGGCGGCGATAGCCGTGCGCGCCGAAGTAGTCGCGCTGGGCTTGCAGGAGGTTTGCTGGCAACCGCTCCGAGCGGTAGGCATCGTAGTAGGCCAGGGATCCCGCCAGTGTGGGCAGGGCGACGCCACTGAGGGCGCCCAGGCAGACCACCTCGCGCAGCGCCTGCTGCGCCTGGCCCATGCGTTCGGCCAATTCGGGGTCAAGCAGCAGTTGGGGCAGGTCCGCCCTGCGGTCGAAGGCCTGGGCGATGTCGGCCAGCAAACGCGCTCGGATGATGCAGCCCGCCCGCCAGGTGGCAGCAATCTGGGCGGCTTGCATGTGCCAGTGGTATTGCGCATCGGCACGGTGGATGAGCGCAAAGCCTTGGGCATAAGTGCAGATGCGTGCGGCCATCAGAGCCTGACCCAGGGTCTCAATGGTTCTTGTGCGTTCGGGCGGGGTCAGGCTGGCCGGCCCTCTCAGTAGCCAGGCCGCATCGATGCGTTGGGTTTTGAGGGCGCTGAGGCTGCGGGCCATGACGGCTTGTACCAAGGTGGGGGCTGGCACTGCGAGCTCAAGCGCCGTCTGGGCGGTCCACTGGCCGGTTCCCTTTTGCTCGGCGGTATCAACAATCAGATCCACCAGCGCCTCTCCAGTTTGTGGCTCTTTGCGCCGCAGGATGTCTGCGGTGATGCCGACCAGGTAGCTGCTCAACTCGCCCTGGTTCCAGCCCTCAAAGACATCGGCAATTTCGGCTGCGGGCATGTGCAGCAGTTGGTGCATCAGCCAGTAGGCTTCGCATATGGCTTGCATATCGGCGTATTCGATACCGTTGTGTACCATCTTCACGAAATGGCCGGCGCCGCCAGAGCCCATCCAATGGCAGCACACCTGGCCCTCATCGGTACGCGCGGCAATGGACAGCAGCATCGGTGCGATCAGGGGCCAGGCGCTGCTATCGCCGCCGGGCATCAGGGCGGGTCCGTGCAAGGCGCCCTGTTCGCCTCCACTGACCCCCAACCCCACGAAGTGCAAGCCTGCGCTGTTCAGGGCTTGGACGCGGCGCTCGGTATCTTGGTAGTGGGTATTGCCGCCATCGATGATGACATCCCCAGCTTGCAGCAGCGGACGCAAGCTGTCGATCACCGCGTCTACCGCCGCTCCGGCGGGCACCATCAGAAGCAGCCGACGCGGGCGTGTAAGACTGGCCACCAACTCAGACAGGCTGTCGCTGGCCCAGGCGCGCTTGCCCTGCGACCGTTGATCAAAACTGTGTCGTCGGCTTTCCTGGGTGTCGAAGCCGGATACGGCGTAGCCTCGGCTCTCAAAATTGAGAGCGAGGTTTTCTCCCATGACCCCCAGGCCGATCAGGCCAAGGTCTGCGCTGCGTCTCATCGGGGACCGGTGTGACGACAGGCCTCAGCCGCGGCCCACATAGGGCATCTGGGTGGCCATCACCGTCGTAAAAAGGATGTTGGCCGACAGGGGCAGCCGGGCCATGGTCATGAAGGTTTCCACCACCGCCGACATATCCATGCGGGGCTCGGTGCGTATGCTGCCGTCGGCTTGCGCGATCCCCTGAGCCATGCGGGCGGTCATGTCGGAGGCCACATTGCCGATGTCGATTTGTCCGACGGCGATGTTGAAAGGTCGTCCATCCAGGGAAGCGGCGCGCGTTAGCCCGGAAATCGCGTGCTTGGTGGCGGTGTAGGCGATTGAGCCGGGCCGAGGTACATAGGCCGATATCGATCCGTTGTTGATGATGCGACCGCCTTGAGGGTCTTGTTGCTGCATTTGCTTGAAGGCATGCGAAAGGCAGTAAAAAGCGCCATGGAGGTTGACATCCACGGCTCGCCGCCAGTCTGAGCCTTTCAAGTCGCCTGGCAAAGTCCCGGGCAGGGAAATGCCGGCGTTGTTGAACAGCAGATCGAGCCGCCCCATGCCTTGCCGAACCTGATCAAACAGCGCTTGCACCTGTGACTCGTCGGACACATCGGCTGCCACCGGCAGACCTCGAGAGGCGTTCTCCCCGGCATGGGTCAGGGTGTCGGCCAGGGCATCGGCCCGACGGCCGACCAGGACCACATGCCAGCCCTCTTTGAGCAGGGCCAAGGCGCAGGCGCGGCCAATCCCTGAACTGGCGCCGGTAACAAGAGCAACTTTTTTCATAGGATTATTTTGGAAAAATTTCAGACGGCTTCTTCGGCGAAGGCAATCTGCACTTTCAGCGATTGCGATTTATCGCCGGCCAGATCAAAAGCCTCAAGCGCCCGAGCCAAGGGCATGACACGGGTGATGACGGGGCGTCCGTCGATCAGCCCCTCGTTGAGAAAGCGAACCGCAGTGGCGAACTCGGGGTGAAATCGGAAGGTGCCGCGCAGATCCACCTCTTTGGCGGCCAACTGCGTCATGGGCAGCTTGACTTCTCCGCCCATCCCGATGGAGACGAGCACGCCGCGCGGGCGGATGACATCAAGGCCCAGTCGCAGCGCCGCTTCGGTGCCGGAAGCTTCAAAGACCGTATCGAATTGACCTTTTTCGGCTTTGAAGGCCTCGATGCGATCGGCTTGGGTTTTCAGGTGCAGGGTGTCATCGGCCCCCATCTGGCGGGCGCACTGTAGCGGCAGGTCCGCGATGTCCGCCGCCACGATACGGCCGGCCCCGGCGCGCCGTAGTGCGCCAATCAGCAGCGAGCCGATCGGACCGCAACCGGTCACCAGAACCTGCTGACCCAGAACGCTGCCGGCGCGGGCAATCGCATGCAGGCCCACTGAAAGGGGCTCGGCCAGCGCGGCTTGCGAAAGGCTGAGGTGGTCACCGATCGGGTGAGCCTGATGGCCCTCGATCACCACCTGTTCGCTGAAGGCCCCCTGGATGTGGGGGAGGGGCATGGCGCTGCCAAAGAAGCGCATGTTCAGGCAGTGGTTGTGCTGCCCAGCCTGGCAGAAGCGGCAATGACCGCAGGGCCGCGATGGCGAGATGGCGATGCGTTGTCCGCTTTTGAGATGTGTGATGCCGGCACCGATCGCCTCGATCGTGCCGGAGACTTCATGTCCCAGGGCCAGGGCTTGGCGGATGCGTACCGTTCCGAAGCCCCCATGCTGGTAATAGTGCAGATCTGAACCGCAGATGCCGCCGAAGGCAATCCGAACCCGCAATTGATGCTCGCCCGGTTCAGGCACAGGCGCGTCTTCGATACGCAAGTCTTTGGCGGCGTGGCAGACCAGGGACTTCATGGAGATCTCCAAAGGGCTTGGGGGTCGATCTTAAAGGGTGGCAGTAACCCCACCGTCTACATAAAGGATATGACCGTTGACGAAGCGCGAGGCCTCCGAGGCCAGAAAGACCGCCGCACCACCCAGGTCGGCAAGCTCACCCCAGCGGCGGCTAGGCGTTCGGCCTACCAGCCAGGCGCTAAAGGCGGGGTCGTCCACCAGCTTTTGGTTCAGCTCGGTCTTGAAATAACCAGGGCCGATGCCGTTGACATTGAGCCCGAGTGGCCCCCAGTCAATGGCCATGCCCTTGGTGAGCATTTTCACCGCGCCCTTGCTGGCCGTGTAAGGCGCAATGCCCGGCCGACCGAGCTCGCTCTGTACCGAACAGATATTGATGATCTTGCCACGACCGCGGCCGATCATGGCCCGCGCCACCGTCTGGCCGACATGAAACACGCTATCGAGATTGGTGCGCATGAGGGTTTGCCAGTCCGCCTCGGCGTAATCCTGCAAGGGACCGCGAATCTGCATGCCGGCGTTGTTGATCAGGATATCGATCGGGCCTTCTTGCTCCAACCCGGCCACCGCATCGCGCACCGCCTGGGCCTGGGTCACATCGAAGACCGAGGCGCTGGCAGACAGACCCTGGGCGCGCAGACTGTCGACCGCCGAGTGAACCTTGGGCGCTGTACGCCCGTTGAGAATCACCGCCGCACCTGCCTGGCCCAGTGCTTGGGCTAACGCCAGTCCGATGCCGGCCGACGAGCCGGTGATCAGCGCACGCTGGCCCTTGAGATTGAAAAGATCGAGAGCAGTCATTTCATCATCAGCCATTTGAGAGGAACCATCACCAGGGACGGGAATGCAATCAGCGCGCCCATCACGACCACCTGCGAGACCAGGAAGGGCATGACGCCCCGGATCACATCGTGCATGGGGATGCGCCCCACGCCACAGACCACATTGAGTACGGTGCCCACGGGTGGCGTTAGCAATCCGATGGCGTTGTTGATGATGAAGAGCACGCCGAAATAGACGGGATCAATACCCGCCTGCTTGACCAGGGGCATCAGCACCGGTGTGAGTATCAACACAGTGGGCGCAAAGTCGAGCGCCGTGCCGACGATCATGACCAAAATCATTAACATGATCAGCAGCAAAGTGGGATTGTCGAGAAAGGGCCGGAGCATCTCGACGATTTGATTGGGAATTTGCGCCACCGTAATCAGCCAGGCGCTGATAAGTGCAGCTGCAACCAGAAACATCACCACTGAAGAAGTCTTTGCAGCCGCAAGGATGATGCCGTAGAGCTGGCCCAGCTTGATTTCGCGGTAGATGAAGAGCCCGACGAAAAGCGAATAGACCACCGCCACGACCGCGGCCTCGGTCGGGGTAAACACACCCATCTTCATGCCGCCGATGATGGTGATGGCCAGCAGATACGACCAGAAGGCATTGAGCGTGACTTTCAGTCGCCTGGCCATCGGTACCTTCTCGGCCACCTTGACTTCATCCTTGCGGGCGACGATTGCCCAGGTGATGATGAGGGCCACACCCATCAGGATGCCGGGGAAGATGCCGGCCATGAACAGCTTGGAAATCGAGACTCCGCCGATCACACCAAAGAGGATGAAGCCGATCGAGGGCGGGATGACTGGGGCGATGATGCCGCCGGCGGCAATCAGACCGGCCGAGCGGTCCATGCGGTAGCCGGCATCGCGCATCATGGGCAAGAGAACGGCGGCCAAAGCGGCGGTATCGGCCACGGCTGAGCCAGACAGGCTGGCCATGACGATAGCCGCAAAAACGGCCACATAGCCCAGTCCTCCGCGTAAATGGCCGACCCAGACCATCGCCGACTCCACGATGCGGCGGCTCATGCCCCCCGCATTCATCAACTCGCCAGCGAGCATGAAGAAGGGGACCGCCATAAGGGGAAAGTTATCGGCGCCGCTGATTAAATTCTGCGACACGATCTGGGTGTCGAAGTTGTCCAGATGCAGCATCAGGGCGACACCCGAGACGATCAGTGCGAAGGCCAGCGGCATGCCCAGAGCCATGGCGGCGAGCAGCGAGACGATAAATACCAGGACGGTCATGGCTTGTCCCTGGTCGCAGGGCCGACAGCGGTTTCTTCCGAGTCCTTGATTTGAATCAGGTCGGACTCGCGGAAGCGACCGCATGCGAGATCGATCAGCTTGCCCAGGATCATCAGGCCCATGGCAATGCTGGTAATGTAGCCAATGCCGTAGACCCAGATCATGGGGATCTCAGTGACTGCCGATCGTGTGCTGGCGTTGATACCGTGCTGCTTATAGGTTCCGTATAACATCAGGGTGCAGCAGCCCAGCATCAGCAGATTGGACAGACCAAACGCAATTTTCTTGCCTCTCAGGCTCAGGTGCCTGACCAGCGAGTCGAGCCCGAGGTGAGCGTTGTCGCGCAGTGTCACGATCGCCCCGAGGAAGGTAATCCAGATAAAGAAGAAGCGTGACAGCTCTTCGGATGCAATCAGGCCGTCGTTGAAGCCATAACGCAACACCACATTGCCGAACACCATGATGACCATCAGCGAAAGCATGATCACCAGGGTGAATTCGGCCACCTTGAAGAAGAGGTGGCTGATTTTCTGCATGAATCACAGGTGCTGGCCACACCTTCGGGTGCGGCCAGCCCGTAGCCTCACTTCGTCGATTCGATGGCCTTGAGCAGGGCGGGACCGTTTTTCTCGGCGAATGTCTTGGCGATCTCGGCGGAGACGATCTTTTGGAAGGGCGCCATATCGACATTCTCGACTACCTGCATGCCCGATTTCTTGAGATCGGCAACCACCTTGCTGGCATTTTGCGCGTTGAGGTTGCGCTGGAAGGTGGCGGCCTCACGGGCTGCATCGACGATGATTTTCTGGTAGTTGGCTGGCAGATAGTCGAACTTGGCTTTGTTCATGGCCACCACCAGCGGTGAATAGACATGGTTGCTCACTGTCAGGTGCTTCTGCACTTCGTAGAACTTGGACGACCAGGTGACATTGATCGGATGTTCTTGTGCATCGAAGGTGCCGGTTTCCAGCGCGGTGTAGAGCTCGGCGATCGGCATCGGCGCCGGATTCATGCCCAGCAGGCGGAAGGCCTGAATGTGATAGGGGTTGGGCGTGGATCGGATTTTCAGGCCCTTGAGGTCTTCAGGCTTGGTCACTAGCCGCTTGTTGTTAGTGAAGGCGCGCCAGCCGTTTTCCCAATAGGCCAAACCTTTCAGGCCATGCGGGGCCAGCTCATTGAGCACACCTGTGCCGACTGGGCCATCGAGCACCGCGTAGGCGTGCTGGGCGCTGCGAAAGACAAAAGGCAGCTCCATGGCGGCCGTATTGGGTACGATGCCGTTGAAGTTCGAAGCGCCGCTGGAGACGATGTCAATCGTGCCTCCACGGGTGCCGTTGATCATGGCCGCATCATTGCCTAGCTGATTGGCCGGAAAGATGGTGATTTCGACATCGCCATTGGTGCGCTGCTTGACCAGTTCGGCCAGTTTCATGGCCGCCGCGTGCTGACCGTCGGTGGTATTGACCGCGTGGCCCAGTTTGAGATTGAACTTGTTGGCCAGGGCGGCGGTGCCAACCGTCGCCAGCAAAACTGCGGCCAGAATCTTCGAAATTTTCATGGGGGCTCCTCAGGTTGTCGAAGTTTTAAGAGCGGCGCATCATCGTCTGCGCCAGTGACGTTGAAATCTCTGCGGGCCGACTCTCATGGCGTTGTGACCCGCTGCGTTTGCAGATGTATTGCCGGCCGGCTCAGGCCAGCCAGATGCTGGACCGCTACCTCGACGAGTTCGGCCACCGGTTGGTCTATGCTCAATCGCAAGACATCGTTTTCGTCGGTACCGGGTCGCTCCAGGGTGCGGAATTGACTGATCAAGAGTTCAGCCCGCATGTAGTGGCCCACCCTTTGTTTCAGTCGCGTTTCGATGAGTTCGAAGCTGCCATCAAGAAATAAAAAACGCACGGCCGTGGACTGCTGCCGGATGCGGTCGCGGTAGGCCCGTCTCAAAGCTGAGCAGGCCACCACCAGGCCAGAGGGCTGCTCGGGGTCGGCCAGCAGGTGCCCAATACGGTCCAGCCAAGGCCAGCGATCGGCATCCTCCAGCGCCACGCCCGAGCGCATTTTGGCGACGCTCTCGGGCAGGTGCAGGTCGTCGCCGTCGACCATCCGCAGATCCAGACGCTCGGACAGCGCGGCTCCCAGGGTGGACTTGCCGCTGCCCGAAACGCCCATGACGACCAGGCGCAGGTAGTCGGCGGGACGCGGCCCAGTCATTTCAGCCAGCGACCTGGGCCGTCCATTCGGGTACGGGCGTCAGCAGGGGCCGGCCTTCGATGCCCGCTTGCATATTGGCAAAGGCCAGATCGGCCATGGCTTGCCGTGTTTCAGTGGTGGCACTGGCCATGTGCGGCGTCAAAACCACCTGTGGCATGTCCAAGAGGGCTTGGGGCACCCGAGGTTCATCGGCGAAGACATCGAGTCCGGCCCCAGCGATGCCCCCCTCGCGCAGGGCTTCGATCAGTGCGCCCTCGTCGACCACACTGCCGCGCGCCACATTGATCAGAAAACCGTGGGGCCCCAGCGCCGCCAGCACCTTGGCATCGATCAGGTGGCGGGTGCCCGCGCCGCCCGGTGTGATGACCACCAGAAAATCCGATGCGGCAGCCAGGGAGGCCGGATCTGGAAAAAACGGGTGCGGCAACGCAGGCTTGGCGCTGCGCGCGGTGTAGGCGATGGACATGCCGAAGGCCTGGGCGCGCTGGGCGATGGCTTGGCCGATGCGGCCCATGCCCACGATGCCCATGCGTGCCCCCGATACCTTGCGACCCAGGGCAATCGGGCCCTCAAGCCAACGGCCCGCTCGCACGAAACCATCGGCTTGGGCCAGGCGCCGCGCCACGGACAAAACCAGCGCTATGGCCAGGTCAGCCACATCTTCGGTCAGAACCCCGGGGGTGTGTGTGACGGGGATGCCGCAGGTCTTGGCAGCCGCAACATCAACGCCGTCATAGCCGACGCCGAACACCGACACCACCCGCGCAGCCGGCAGGCGCTGTAGCAAGCTCGCGGGGACCAAGGATTCACCGGTGGCGGCAACGCCCACAAGACGGGGGGCGAGTTTTTCAAAGCCGGCCGGGTCGAGTTCGTGGCTGCGGTCGTGGACTGTGTAGTGCGCCTCCAGCGCCTGTCTGTAGAAAGGATGGAGCTTCGCAACCGCGAGCACCTCTGCTTTGGACAAAAATCATCTCCCTTGAAAGCCACACGCGGCCACAGGTTATCCTACGCCTGTCCTGAAAGGGGGCGGTGAGGAATAACCCTTTGACATCTCTTTTGCCGGCCGGTTGTCTGTTTGCAGACTTTAGTTCGAACGGGGGGTGGGGCCCCGAAGCAGGTTAAGCAGGGGTCGGCCCTCAGCCAGGCGCTGGATGTTGTCGGCCAGGGTTTGTTGCCTGCGCCGCACCGTGCCGTGGGTCCAGCCAGACATATGCGGCGTCATCAGAACATGGTCGAGGCTTGCAAAGTCCAGGTGCGCCGGCGCTGCGGTGGTTTGTCCGGCGCTCGGGTAGCGGTACCAGGTGTCGATGATCGCTGCGTTCAGGCGTCGGCTCTTGAGCGCCTCATACAGGGCCTGCTCGTCGACCACCGGGCCTCGGCCAACATTGATCAGGACGGCATGGGGCGCCAGGGCGGCGAGCGCTCGCGCACCCACCAGGCTGCGCGTGTCGGGCAGCAGGGGCAGGGTCACCACCACCGCATCGATGCTGGCCATGAAGTTGTCGAGCTGATCGAGTGGCCAGAACTGGTCGACGCAATCGGCTGGGCCGGCGCTTCGGTTGCAGCCGTGAACCCGCATCCCGAAGGCGCGGGCCCGCGCAGCAATCGTTTGCCCGATGTGCCCCAGTCCGATGATCCCCAGCGTCTGCGATCCGAGTTCGGTGCGCAGGGCCCCGGGTGCCCCAGCCCAATAAGTCCAGCGTTGCTGACGAAGGTCTCGGTCAGCCTGAGCCAGCGGAACATGGCCGATGAGCAGCGCTGCAAAAACATATTCGGCGATCGCCTGCTCATGGCCGAAGCAGTTGCACAGGCTGCAACCGGGGGGCAAAAGCGATGCGTCGATGGCGTCGGTCCCGGCGGCCGGCGCATGATAAAGCCGCAGCTGGTGTAGCGGGGGCATCGGCACTTGCAGCCGGATACCGATGAGCACATCGGCCCGTGTGAAGGCCTCCACCGCGGCGTCGGTGGACAAGTCGTCATCGACGGTTTCTATCTGATGCCGATTGCCAATCAGCGCCTCCATGCCTGGCCTGAATTGCGCCGCGTTCTGGCCATGAAAGACGATGCGCAAGGGGTTGGCGTTCATAGGGGGCCGCTTAGGAGTCAAGGGGAGGGCAGCGATCAAGACCCTGGTTTTGTTGCGGGCGGCTTGGAGTCGCTCTCAAGCAATTTGATCACGGCGCTGATGTCCT
>Ga0194133_10004895_pt1 | contig 17447 bp, 18 predicted proteins | sample TA2KigOf40mmetaG_FD_155448 | JGI IMG/M metagenome (GOLD analysis project Ga0194133, IMG submission 155448) | Freshwater microbial communities from Lake Tanganyika, Tanzania - TA2015055 Kigoma Offshore 40m | ecosystem: Environmental > Aquatic > Freshwater > Lake | place: Tanzania: Lake... | reverse complement strand
CTTAAATTTTTTACATTTTAAAAAATTAAAAAGTTTTTTTTTTAATTTTTTTTTTTTTTTTTATAAAAAATACTGCTTATAGGTTGCTTCCCAATATTAATAATTTTTTTTAATTTATTAGAACTACAATTTCTACATTGCATAAGAAGTTTAATTTTTTTTAGATTTTTTTCTAATAACTCTTTATCTCTGATTGCATCAAAGTATTCAAAAACCCATGATGTTTATATGCATAAAGTTATTTTAAATCTAAATACTCTTTGATTTGCCTAATTGTTACATCAAACAAATTATTTTTCTCTCTAAAAGATTTATACCAATCTACGGTTAAATGTACGGCGTTTTTTATTGTCAATTCTGGTCTCCATTTTAATTTTTTATACGCTTTTTTGCTATTAATGTTTAAAAATTGAGATTCAAAAATTTTAAATTTTTTATTATTAAATCTTTTATCTTTTTTCTTAAAAACTATTTTAGATTTAGAATTAAGATGAGATTTAATAATCTTAGCTAAGTCTAAAACTTTCATATTTTGACGTGAACTTGGCCCAAAATTCCAAGCCCCGCAATAATTATAACCATTAATAGAAAAAAGTTTTTCCGCTAATAATAAATAACCTTTCAAAGGTTCAATCACATGTTGCCACGGCCTTGTGGCTTTTGGATTCCTCAGATATAAAATTTTATTATCATAAAAGGACTCTAAAGCATCTTTAACAATTCTATCTTTTGTCCAGTCGCCTCCGCCAAAACAATTTCCGGCTCTAACAGTGGCGATTCTGCAATCATTTTTAGTAAAAAAAGATTTTCTGTAACTATTAGTTAAAATTTCACAACAAGCTTTGCTACCGCTATAAATATCATCACCTCCTAAAATTGAATTTTCGTCAAAATATTTTGTTAATTTATAATTCTGATAAACTTTATCTGTGGTAACTATTATTAAACATTTAACGCTACTTACATTTCTTATTGCCTCAAGAATATTTGATGTACCAACTATATTTGTTAAAATAGTTTTATTGGAATCTTTAAAACTTTCTATAACACTTGATTGAGCAGCAAGATGAAAAATGATCTCTGGCTTAATTTTTTTAATACTACTTTTAAGATCGTCTAAATTTATGATATTTTTTCTTACATCATGACTAAGAGTTTCTTTAATTTTTGTAGAATTAAAAAAATTATTTTTACCATGTGGGTTTAAAGCATAGCCAGAGACCTCAGTTCCTAAATAATTTAATATTGTTAATAGCCAACCACCTTTAAAACCAGTATGACCCGTGACCAATACTTTCTTTTTATTCCAAAATTCTTTGTTTAATTTCATCAAAATCTACATTTAATCTGTAATTATTTAATAACATATATATATCTTCGTTAAACTTTTATTAAATTAAGATTTAATTTTAGTAATTTAAAAATTATAAACTATTAATTATTCTTTCGAATCTAATGCTAGTTTTTTTATCATATTTATAAAAATAATTCTTTTCTAAGGTAAGTGATTTTTGCCAAATACTTTTCATTCTTAAAAATCGGTCTAAAACTATATGGTTGGTGGCAGTTGGAATTTCTTTGTCTATATCAAATGTAGGTATAAACTCTTTATCGTAAACTCTAATGACGTTATATTTTAAAATAGCAAGTTCAATAGCTAAGGAAGTATCGCCAACAATAATATAATCAGAAGATTTTATAAATTTATCTCTATTTTTATTATTACTAATAATAAATTTTTTTTTAAATTTTTTATGAAAATCTATAATAGTTTGTTTTCTCTTCAATGGATGTGGCATTAAAATTATTAGAAATCTTTCTAAATTGTACAAATTTAACAACTTTATAAATGAGTTGTAATCATTAATACTGCATAAAATTAAAAGTTTTTTTTTTTTGTTACCATTAAATCTATCTTTTTTTATAATTTTTTTAGATATAAATTTTATATTATCTAATTCAATTTTAAAAGATCCGATTTTATAAACCTTGTTATTTGTAAATATACTTTTAATTTTTTTGAAATATCTTTCACCCTGGCAAAAAAAAATATTAGGTTGAGGCGAGTATAAAGTGCAATCATTTTTATTATCTTTTCTAAACTCAGATTTCGTAAAATTAAAAAAAAGATTATTTTTAGAATAAATGGAGTGATTAATAGAAATAATATTTTTTATTCTTTTACTATAGGAGAAGTAATATATTGATCTGGCCCTTGGATAGAATTCGAAATAATTTATAAAATTTTTAGGGTCTGTCTTTTTTAAACCTTTTCTTAAAGCATAACCATTAATTAACTCATTTTGTATTGAACCAAAAAAAGAACTAATTAATTTTTTTTTTAAAATATCCTCGCAATTAATGCCCGCTATTAAAAAATATTTCTTCTTATTTAAAATTAATAAAACTTCTAATAATTTTTTAAATGTAAAAATATATATTTTAAAAATATCCCAAATATCTATATAATTGTTTAATATAAAATAATCACAAGGTACTTTTAAAAGTTTTTTTTTCAGTCCGTAATAATTAAAAATGGAACTAAAATTCTCTGCAAATTCTATACAATAAATTTGGCTTATTTCCTTTTTAAAAGGACATAAGCCGTACTGTCGATCTATGTAAGTTCCCTTAAATTCAACTAAATTTGACAATAATACATAGAAACAATTACTGTTATTATAAGTTCTATTTATTTTATCTCGAAAAAATATTTTTATAAAAACAGTTAAGATGATCTTAGTCAATAATTTTTTTAATGATTTTAAAAATAACAAAAAATAATATTTATAATCAGATTCTTTTTTTATATTTTTTCTTGATAATATTTTATTAAGATCCTCAAACCATTTTTGTTCGTTAATATTATCTTTATTTACTAAATCTGTTAACCACCATAAGGATAAATTTTCTAATTTGATTTTTTTAGAAAAATCTTTTCTTAATTTATTTTTTTGCAACCATTCTACATAAATCTTTCTTGTGTTTTCCCAGGAAATCATAAGATCAATTCTTTTAACACTTTTAATGAACTAATCTAATAAAAGTACTTTGCTATCAATTATTAATTTTTTTATTCTATATATATTAAGATTTTCTTTAGAATTGGAAACATATTGAAATTTATTTGATAATCTTTTCCCTACTCTTTTGTTAATGCTAATATTTTCAGGGTAGATTAAGTATAAATTTTTCTGCTCATAAATTAAATTTGACTCCTGTCCTGTGAATAATGTTTCATGTATCTTTTCCCCTGGTCTTTTTCCAACAATCATTATTTTAGCTTTTGAATTTATAATTTTTATTAGATCTTCGATGTAAATAGAATTCATTTTGGGTATATAAATTTCACCACCGTCCATTTTCTTTAAACAATTTAAAACAAATAATACCGCAGCGTCTAAGGTTATAAAGAATCTTGACATATCTTTGTGCGTTAATGGAACCGTTTTATTTTTTTCAGTTAACTCTTTAAATAAAGGTATAACAGAGCCTCTTGAAGCAATTACATTTCCATATCTAACAACACTAAAAATTGTTTTTTTTGTTACAGACAATTGATTTGCGTTTACAAAAAGTTTTTCCGAACAGAGTTTGGTTGCACCATATAAGTTTATAGGGTTGCATGCTTTATCTGTTGAGAGAGCAATAACTTTTTTAACTCTACATTTTATAGATGCTGTTATAAGAGATTGCGAACCATAAATATTTGTCTTTATACATTCAAATGGATTGTACTCTGCCGCTGGAACTTGTTTTTGAGCAGCAGCATGGATAACATAATCCACACCATTAAGGGCCATTTCAATTCTTGGTTCATCTCTAATATCTCCGAGAAAATACCTTAAAATTTTACTATTAAATTTTTTTTGCATTTCAAACTGCTTGTTCTCGTCTCTAGAAAAAATAATGAGCTTTTTTAATTTAGATTTAGCTAATAGAAATTTAACAGCAGCTTTTCCGAATGACCCTGTTCCACCAGTGATTAATATAGTTTTGCCTTTTAAAAAATCCATTGTTAATAGTTAACTAATGACTATTCGTTTTAACGTATTGTTTTATATTATAGACTTTAGCTCAAAAATTTAAAGTATTTACTCAATGCGATATAATTGTAATAGTTTTTTTTATATTTAAAATTGAATTAAATATTTTTTTTCAGTGAAAGAATCTAAGTTACTTATTGCTTAATTCAAAATAATTATTTATAAGTTATTTAATAAGGCTCTAGCAATTCCTATTCTTTTTTTTCACCAGAGGATGAAAATATTTTAAATTTTTTTCAGAAGGAATTGAGTCAATCCATTTGAAATATTTTATTAAACCATCTTCAAGTGAAAAAAATTTATAACTATTGAACTTTTTTTTAAGATAATTATTAGAAGCATGAAACCCGAATGAATCTCCGGGAGTTCCTTTTCTTTTAATTATAACTTTGTAATTAGGTTTATTTTTTATCTTTAGAATTAATTTAATTAGACTATTAACAGTTGTATATACTCCACTGGAGAGATTGAAAATTTCATTCTTTGTTAAATTTTTATTTTTTATTGTTTTAGATAAAATATTTACAACGTCTTCTATATACTGATAATTTCTAAATCTTTTCTGTGAGCCTTTCACTATGATTGGTTGATTTTTCCAGACATAACTACAGTAAATACTAATCATACCTTTTTTTAAAAAATTCAAATTCTCACCTGGTCCGTAAGTATTAAAAATTCTAAAAATTGTTGTTTTGACATTTGTCATGCCCAGAACTTGCTGCATAAACATTTCTCCTGCATATTTTGAAATTCCATAAATCGAGTCAGGTTTAATTTTGCTTTTTTCTGTAATTTTATTTTTGATATTTGAACCGTAAACCGCAACAGAGCTTGAATAAATAAAATGTTTTACCTTAATTTCTTTAGCTAATTTTGATAGTAAGTAAGTTCCATATCCATTTACTAAATAATCAAACTTTGGATTATCATAGGCACTTTCTCCACCGGATTGTGCTGCTAAATGATATATAATTTTTGGTTTCCACTTTTTAATCTTTGCTAATGTCTCTGGCATCAAAATATCGCCTTTTATAAAAGAACATTTTGGATGAACATAAGGTATGCCCCCTACAGTTTTTAAACAGTCAACAACCATTACGTCATAATTATTTTTAATTAATCTATGAACTAAATGAGCACCAATGAACCCTGCTCCACCTGTAACTAATATTTTTTTCATTTAAAAAAAAATTGATTGTCTATAAATTAAAAAAATTTTTTATGTAAGTAATCAGCAAACTCAAAATCAAAAGGTGTATCAATATCTAAACCTTCGATTTGATCTAATTTAAAAAAATAAGGATTATCGCCTATAACGCTTTTTTTTTTAAACATTAGTTTTTTTGACAAAATATTCACCGCAAAATTTAACTTAAAAATATTTGGCAATTCTTGAGAATTAGGGGCTTTATTAGGATTAAAATTAAGTGCTTTATTGTTTAAATATAAAAAATTTTTTTCTTCAGTTACAGTATTTAAGCTGTCATTACTATTTTTGGTTTCCTCAAATTTTTTAAGAATATTAATATAAGTTTCCAATTTTACTAAGGGAGAAGTGCAGTTTGTGAACATTATATACTCGCTATCAGTTGTATCTGCTATATGCGACCAGAACTCACTATTACTACATGACGAACCAGCATAGTAATCATTTCTTTTCCAGAATCCAACTCTTAAATTCTTTGCTATTTTAATTGCTTCTTCCGAATCTGTATTAACAATAATTTGATCAATATATTTTATCTGTTTAAGTTTTTCTATTTTATAAATAAGCAGATTTTTTTTGTTAAATTGTCTTAAATTTTTGTTAACGACTCTTTGGGAATTTTTTCTTACTGGGATTACTGCTGTAATATTTTTAAGCATTCAAATGTCTTTTTAATCTTTTATTCATCTCCGATATTCTAGATGAATAATCGTTAAAAAATAATTTATTATTTTTTTTTTCAATATTTTTGGATTTAAATTTTAACCAATCCAATTCGAACTTAAAAGCTTCAATAACTATTTTATCAATATTTTTAATTGTTGTTCTTGATAATTTTATTTCTACATTCCTTGTTTCAACTCTATGTAAAAGTTTTTTTAAATATAATTTATTTATAAAATTTTTTGATTTTGGAGTTATAGATCCTCCCATTTTAAAAATAAATTTTTTTTTATTAAGCTTTTGAATTTTTTTAAATGCTTTTTCAACCTTATCAAAAATTATTTTAGAATTTACATCTTTTTTGCTTAAATATAATGAACCAGCCAAATCAGATCTTCCAATTACAACTCCGTCTAAAAAATTAAAAAATTTAGATTTAATCATTTTATTTAAATTTTTAAGTGATAGATTTGTTTCAAGGTTTATTAACAAAGGTATCTTTTTATCTATATTGGCGCATTGAACAAACTTACTTAATGCATACTCACTCTCCACCATGGGCGCAACAATAGTGTTTGTTTTAATTTTTTTGCAAAAAAAAATGTCATTTTTAGCCTCACAGCCTCCAATTTTAACATTCAAATGAATTTTTGCAGCGTCGGTAATAAATCTCATGATCTTAATATCTTTGAAAGAGGCGCCTTCATCTTCAAAAGATTGTTTAATACCAACAACCCCAATTTTTTTAAGTTTTTTTAGACTTTCAATTAATTTTTTCATTATTAAATTTAAACAAATATATATTTTTTTAATTGCGATTTAATTTTTTCTATTGCTAATTGGTCTTTATTAAATTCCATTAAATAATTGAAATCAAATCCATTACTCTTTACCAAGTTTAAAAAATCTTTATTCGACATCTGAAGAATTCTTAAAAGTCTTTCTTCAAAATCATGATAATTACATCGATTTATTGAGCAAATTCCTTCTAAGGGAAAGTCAAAAACATCTGTAGGTATTAAGTTGCATGAAAGTATTTTTCTACCAAGACTAAGGTTCTCTCTCAACATAGTTGAATAAGTACTCACTGAAACTTCACTTTGCAGCATCATTTCGTAAGACAAATATTTATATTTTTTTAATTTTAAAGTTGAATTCTCTAAAAGATATTCATGCTCAGAACTGCTCAAATATTTCTTATAAAAATCTAACTCTTTTTTAAGGTTACTTCCTGAACTATTAATTCTTTTAAATGCGCAAATAAATCTCATTTTATTCTTCATTGAGAATCTAACAATATATTTGTAAAATTCAGCGGCTGAAAATTCCATTCCTTCAATTCCTTCCTTTTTATCTAAATCAAATATGAATGCATCAGAAATAAAACATATGTCATATTTTATATTTTGATTTAAAAAATTAATATTAATAGTATGGCGATCTTTTAAAAAATTAGAAAATCTTAAACTGCCAACTTTAATAAAATTTTTGACTTCAATATTATTTTTACCATAATCATCTTTTTCAAATTCACCAAAACAAAAAAAATTAGGGATAAAAAATTTTTTGCTTAAATCTTCTTTTATAATTTTTTTTAAGAATTTACGTTTAAACCTCTTGATATCATATCTTGCTCCATTCTGAATTGCACAAAAAATAAATTTTTTTTCTAAGAATTTAGCTACTTCATGAAATTTAAATGAATTATCTATTACAGTCAGAACTAACTTTGGATTAATTATTTCTATTATAGTTATTAAATAAGAAGTCCATAAGTTACCTCTATAATTTTTTATTAAACTAAAGATAATTGATGGTGACATATATAATTCTGTTACCTTTTCAATTCTCGTTTTTAATATAAAATAATTAAAATCAATAATTATATGATTTAATTCAGATATAGATTCATCATCAAAAACTATTAGTTGTTTTGGGGCAGGATTCTGAAAATAAAAATTTAAACTGAGTATTTTTTTTATCTTAGAAAAAATATTTCTATAAGACACAAATAGTTATCTAATTTTTTCAAAAAAATTTGAACCTGAATCGCAATATATTTTTACAAATTTATTTTTAACATATTGTAGTTTTTTATTAAACCACCAATCTTCAATTTTAAAATAATTATTGTTTATAAATTGCGACGCTTTCTTTGAAGATCCAAAAACAATATTTACATCAATCAAATTTTGAATCATTTTCTTAAAATTTAAATTTAACTTATCTAAAAGTTTTTCATCAAATATCAAGATTACAGGAAAATTCAAATACATAGACTCAAAGAATCCTGTTCCTAAAAATAAATGTATCTGCAAATTAAATTTATTTAATAAATGGTAACTACGTTTTTTAGTATTTAAAAATTTAGCTTTAGAAAAACTTAATTTAATAGAACTTTCGATTAATTTTTTATTTGAACTGTTTAAAATTTTAAAATTAATAAGGTTTTTTATATTACTTTGAAGATTAATAAGTAAATCATTTACCATGCTTATAGTAATAATTTTTCTATCATATGCACTTAGGTATCCGTTAGGCGTATGCACTGGGTTTTCACTAAAATCATACAATTCTATTAATATTCCCATTTTTGTTTTAGATTTACAGGAGTATTTCTTATGTGAATTTAAATAATGTAAACTTACATTGGCAACTTTCTTTTCTTTTAAATTTGAACCCCAAGCAAAATATTTATCACATATTTTTTTCTCATAAAAAATATTATAGTAATTATTGTTGTTAAAATAACCGCCATAACCATGTTGAAAAAAAACTATTTTAGAACCGGATAATTTTTTTTTTGCTAAATATATTTTATAGACTTCATCAAAATAATGAGCCAATTCAGAATAAATGTATTTAGGTTTCTTTGGCCAATTTAGTTTTTCGTACACATCCTCTAATTTAGAATAATTTTCTAGAAAAATACTTGGAAAATTCCAATCTAATGACAAATTTAAAAAATTTATAAATTTATCATTACCTTCATTGAATAAATAAAACTTTTTTCGATCGCATTTTTTTTGTAAATCTAAAAATTGTTTATTAATTTTTATTTTAAAAAAAAATTTATTTAAATATTTTAAAAAAAAAATGAATTTACTTTTTAAATTTATATCATAAAGAAAATGACTTTTATTTAATGAATAATTAAGTATTTGATAATATTGCAAACCTTTGCTTAAAGATTCTACGTGACTTCTAATGTCAAAATTCTCTTTTAAAGCTATTTTTTTAAACTTTATTTCTTTTGCATATTCATATTTTAAAATATTAATAAAAATTTGATGATTCCAATAATTATTTCCAGCTGTATTCATAATATCTCTGGAATGAATGGTGCTATCAGGTATAAAAGATTTATTATCAAAATTTAAGTCATAAACTGTTTTAATTTTATAATTTTTTATAACTTTTTTTACTATTTCCCATCTAGCGTATAAATTGAAAATATAATTGAACAACCACCTATATGTTAAAATTTCCCAATATTTTTTTGGATATTTTTTATTGTGATATCTGTTAAGAGATCTAACTAAATTATCTAAAACTAACTTATAAATATTATTTAAATAAGAAAATTCAGAATTCTTATCAGACGACTCTGAATATTTATAAATATCTAAAAATAGATTTTTTTTAAAAAAATTTTTTTTACTTAAGCACCATTCACCAATAAAAAAATTTTTTTTAACTTCTAATAATGCTTTTTTATCTTTACAGCATATCGCTATTTCATCATCATTAAATGTGATTAAATTCATTTAATTAATTTTTATATTTCATATTTTATTATAAAATCTATTTAAGTAACAATATAAAAAAACTTTATATTAGAGTTGTTTATAAATTAACTTACTTTATTTTTTATTTAATCTTGCAAAAACTGTAATCTGAATTTTTTGAAATATTATACCGGCTTTTATGAAACAAATTAAGATACATATATTCTTAACTAGCTTATAAAAGACACCACTTGAATTAGGAGTGTGTTGTATCCAATTATGACAAGTTGTGAAATCGAATATATTTACACCCTTGAATTCATTTATAAAATCATGAATTTTTAATCTTAAATTATTTAGGTTATAAAACTTTTTGAATTTATTGATAATTTTAATGTTATTCTTTAAGATATCAAAGGCACAAACGTCTACGCCCATCATAGTCAGAATAGTAAATGAATCCCTGGTCCTACGCCAGTATAAAATATTTTTTTTTAAATTCTTTTAGTAACAAATAAAATAATACAAAAAATTTTTTTATGATATCTAATTTGAACCGGAAGCAAAAGTACGAAAGAATTTTTAAATTGAAAAGTGTAAACTTTATTTAAATTTTTTTTAAATTTTAATTTATTTTAATAATTTTTTTATTTTTTAAAAATCTAAAAAATATTTCTGCTCTTTTGGAATCTGCAATTGTATGTATATCTGCCAACCTCCATTAGATATTCATATTCAAATTCTTTTAATCAATTTTTTTTATAAGTTTGAGAAAATTTCCGTAAACAATTCATTTGAATGATAATTTTTTCTCTGGCAGGTGATTAATAAATGCTTTACTAAATGATCCAGTTACTCCTTGTTGTTAAAAAAGTTTTGTTAATTAAAAAATTTTTATCCATATATTATTTCTGACGAAGCCCACTAATGCATACAGGTCCATCTAATTTTTTTATTATTTTATAACTTAAAGGTGAAAATCTTGTTTTTGCAATATTGTTAAAAATATCATCTAAAATATTAAAATATCTGTCTAAAATTTTATCATTGTGCATAATTGACAAATAAATTCTATTTGAACATAAAAATTTTTTTTTAAGAAATTCTTGACTAATATAAGTTTTAATTTGCAGTTTATTATTTGATTTCATATTAAATTCAGGTAAAGCATCAAGTCCACTTATATCAGCTTTAATTTGATTTTTTTTTAATAATTTTTTCCAATTTTCTTTTATTTGCTTTCCTTTGCTAGTTAAAATGCTCCAAGATTTAATTTTTTTCATAACATCAAGTGTTGCTAAAGCAGCAGCAGGTCCAATTCTATCTGTCCAAAAAGTGCTACTTATAAAAGTTGAATTAGCACATTTCATTATTTCATCTCTTCCTATAACTGCATTGATTGCATAACCATTTCCAAGGGCCTTCCCAAATGTTGCTATATCTGGATTTACATTAAACTTTAAATGCAAACCACCATAACTTTCTCTAAATCCTGAGGTACATTCATCAAATATTAAAACAATTCCATTTTTTTTTGTAATTTTTCTTATATTTTCTAAAAAGTTTGGTTTTGGAGGAACAGACCTGGATACTTCCATAATAACTGCTGCTAGACTATTTTGATCAATGATTTTTCGTAATTGGTTAAAATTATTATAATCAAATACAAAGATATTATTTTTAAATGATCTAGATACACCGTTAGTTGGAGCATTTTTTAGAAAATGTTTATCTAAATTTTTTGCATTAGAAAGATTCCCGGCCAAGTACCAATCATGCCATCCATGATAACCGCACAGAGCTATTTTTTCTTTACCCGTGGCGACTTTTGCAACTCTTAGAGCAATATTATTAGCCTCAGCCCCTGTTCGTGCAAGCCTTACCAACTGTGCCCATGGATGCATTTCAATCAATCTCTCTGAAAGAAGAATATCTTCTTTTGAATTTAGCGAGCTCATATTTCCTTTTTTTATAATCTCTTTTACTGCACCATCGACTTCTCTTCTTGAATAACCTAATATATTTGTACCAACTCCCATCATTGATAAGTCTGTATATTTTTTGTTTTCTAAATCCCAAACATAACATCCTCTAGTCTTTTCAAAATAAGCTGGCCAAAACTTTGGAAGAAAAAGATCAGGGTTTTTTGAGAATAACATGGTTCCTCCTGGAATGATTTTATTAGCTCTTTTCCACATTTTTTGGCCTAAATTCATATTGTAGCCCTCATTACGTTTAATATGACTATTAATAGATATAATTTTTTTATTTTTTTTTAAAAAATATAAAATATCTTTTAAATCAAAATTTATATTATTTTTAAAATTTTTGATTATTTTTTTCAATACAAGTAAATCTTCTTTTTCATCTAAAGTAAGTCTTAAAGAGGAAATATTTTTAAAGTATTTTAAATTAAACTTTGTAAATTTTTTGTGATTTAAAATGAAAGGAGTTACATGCTCCCTCTCCGATGAAAATTTAGACTTAAAAAAAGCATATTGTAGGGCACTGAACTTGAAAACTTCAACATCCAAACCATCTGGATATGTCGGGGGATTTGTATTGGATGCATAATCTACTTTTTTTTCAAAAAAACTTATAATAACATCATCTACAACTTTTGGGTCAATTAAAGGGCAGTCTCCAGTTATTCTTACAATATTTAGTGCTTTATATTTTTTTGCTGTTTTGTAATACCGGTCTAGCACATCATTCTCAGATCCAACAAAGTAGTTAATTTTTAACTTTTTGCAAACATCAACAATAGCTTGATCCTTACTATTTTTTGAACAAGCTACTATAATTCTTGAAATATATTTTGATCGTGATAGTCTTCTAAATATTATTTCTATTATAGTTTTGTTATTTATTTTTTCTAGAACTTTTCCTGGAAATCTTCCTGAATTAAATCGTGCTTGAATAATAGCAACAGCCTTTTTTTTTAATTCCATCTTCTAGGATCAATTAAGTTTAAATCATTAAATGAAAAAATTTTAGGAACTTTGAACTGACTTTCATTATAGCAGTCTATAATTTGTTTCAACTGTTTATAATTATTAAAACCTACAATCAAATTATCAATTTTTTTAAATTGTTTAACAAAATGTAAGCAACCCTTAATGGTGGAAATTTTATTTTTAAAACACCAATCATTAAATTTATCTAGCACAACATTATGCTTTTTACTTAATTTTAAATTATGTTGCCTATTCACTAAAAGGCCCTGCAAAAAAATAGATCTTGCAAAAATCTTTATTTTAAATCTTTTAAAAGTTTTTAACCACTTAGAATTTAGTATTCGATTGTCTATTACGTTTAAAGGTGCTTGTATGATGTCAGGTTTCCAAAATTTCCAAATCTTTTTAACCTCTTCAGGATCGTAGATAGATAAACCAAGTTTGCTTATAATTTTTTTTTTTTTTAGTTCTTTTAAAAAAAATAAATAATTTTTACCTCTATTGTCTAATAAATCCTTATAGTTATGAATTAACACAGCATAAATTTTATTAATTTTTAATCTACGTAAGGATTTCTTTATTTCTTTATGAGTCCAGTTCTTTAAATTTATATTTTTATTTTTTGGAAGTTGAATTTTTGTAATAACATTTAAAGAATTCAATTTACTTTTTGCAATAACACTCTCACTATCGCCATAATTTAATGCGGTGTCTATAAAACGAATCATCGATTTAACAGATAAATCTTTTATTTTTTTTAGTTCCTTTGAATTAATTTTTTTATTTTTTAAAATACCATAATTCATTCCAAATTGTGCTGACCCCAAAACTAATCTCATCAATAAAATTATATTTAAAAAAAAGTGCTAATTTTATTAATTATTTTTTCTTATAAAGCTAGTCATAAATTATAAAGTAAAAGTATCCTGATATTATTTTTAAAATATTCATTTGACCCAAAAAAAAATTTAAATGTATGTTTTCTGTAATTTATAAATTTATTATTATTCAAATCACAAACATATGAGTCTTTTGCTTTATTAAAATACGTAACCAATTCTCAAGTAACAAAACGTCTGGTCTTTTTGAAAATAGTATATTTCTAATGGGTATAACTTTTTCAGCTTTTTTCAATAAATGCTTTAATAATTTATTTCTTAAATTTTTCATTTTATTTTATGTTATAAAGTTTATAACAAACTTATCTTTTAAATTTACGTAAATTTAATTTTTTATGATAAAAATAGTCTCTCAATAAAAATAATCTTCTAATTAAAAAATTTTTATTGATAAGAGATTTTAAGTAATCATTCTGCTCAGTATCAGAGTTTCTAACGGCAAATAAATATTTTTCAAAATCTGTAAAACCAGACATAGTTTTGGGGCTAAGATATTTTTTTTGATTCAGTTGTTGAAACTCAGATCTTTCTCTGTAATTAGAAAATATTGTTCTTCTAGGCTTTCCATTGATATTCTGCCCACCATAATGCCAAACATATATATTTGTTATTGCAATATTAAACTTTTTTGCATTTAAAATTTTTAATGAAAGATTCAAATCTCTAACTCTTTTTTCAGTTGGTTCGCCAAGTAAATTATGTGTTCCTGGATATACGTGCATTGCTCCATTTTCTTCGTTAGTATCGTCAAAATAAACAAAGCCAGTGATCTGATTAAAATTATAAAAACTTCTTAAACGTGGCCTCCAATCTATGTGAAGGTCCTGTTTCTTCGCATATGGTTGAGGATATCGTAATTGCAGGGAACTTAACTTGAAAGGATGTTTAATAACATAGTCAGCTGCTTTTAAAAAATCAGGCAGTTTTGCAATTTTAATAAATATACTATCTTCTTCTACTATATTTGAAGCTCTTTTAGTGCCTTGCTCAGCATCAAATCCTTTATTGTTAACTAACTCATCGCTTTTTTTTTCTAATTCATCGAAATCAACATCATTTTTTATCCAATAATTCTTATCGCATTCTATGATTGTAAAACCATATTTGTCTAACTCGTCATAATTTTTTTTATTAATTAATGAATAACCATAATTAATTTTTTTTATAAAATTTAAATGGTCATTATAGAGTTCATTATTCATGTATAATTAATATTATTGAATTAAGTCGTTAACCATTTTGGCAAATTAATCTAAGCACATTTGACCGTTTTCTCTTTGCTTTTTTTATCGCCTCTAAAACCCGTTGAACAATATTTACATTCAAAATTGTATAGATTAGAAGGATCTACATCTAAAACTAAGGGGAACTTTAGTGGTAAGAAATTTTTAATATTTAGCATAAATTTATAAATTAAAAATATTATTATAATAATATTTATGATCTTCTTTTATTTTTGTAAAAAATTTATTATAAAAATTTTCTTTAGGCATTAATTTTATTCTTTTCATCATGTTCTCCCTTGAGTCCCAAAGGTTACCATTTCTTTTACACTTTAAATATAAAAAATCTTTTTTTAAACATGCAATATTTAATACATCAAATTTAGTAAGTCCTTTTTTAAATTTTTCCCTACTAATTCCTTCCAAAACATAACCGCATAATTCCATAAAATTCTGCCATTTTAATAAATCAATACTCTGGCCAGCTGAAATTCTATTAAGTCCTAATTTATCAAATGCATGTTGAGTCAGAATAGCTATCGCTTCAAGTGCTATAAGAGGATTTCTGGATGTGTTACCTAAAGATATGTCGTTATTTAATACTAAAGAAATATCGCACTGTAATTTTTCGAAATTAATAGAGGACAAACTGATTACGCCGCAGAAATCTAGATTACTTTCAATTATCAAAACTATTCTACCTTCTTTTTTTGAAGATAATAAGAATTTTATTTGATCATCAATTGTATTTGGGAAAAGCCCATGATCTAAATATTTTGTATTTCTAGATGAATTTAGAATCTTATGCCAATAAGAATTTAAAATAAATTTTTTCGTAGGTATTAATAAATTTAAATTTTCTCCTTTAATAAATTTATCTAAGGTTAGTAATAAATTTTTCATTTTAAAAGCTTATTTTTAATTTTTTTAACATCAATTTCTTCAAAAAATTTAATTTTTTAATAATCTCAAATGTTTTTTGAATTATGGGTTTATTAACAAATAATTTAATATTTTTTTTTATTCTTTTACTTCTTATTCTTATTGGTATTATAGCTATATTAATATTCTTTTTCATAACAGCAAACAATCTTAATCAAAAATTGTTTTACACAAACATATATACTAAATTTATTTAATGCCGAATAAATATTACTCTTTAGCTAAAAAAAAATTATTTTTACTAAATAGAAGTATAACGGGTGATGCTGAAAAATCATGTCTAAATTGCAAATCAAATGGACAAGGGTATAAAGAAGCTATAACCATTTTTTATTTATAATTTTTAAAAAATAAATTAATTTTTTTTAAAATATACATCTGATCTTTTAGACTCAAACTATAAAACAAAGGAATACTTACACTATGTTTGTAATAATACTCTGAATTTGGAAATTTTTTATAATTAATTTTTTTTTTAAAACAACTGAATCGATAGATGGGTATATAATGATACTGTGCAAAAATTTTATTTTTTTTTAGAAAATTAAAGAACTTCTCCTTTATAAATTTATTACTATTTTTTATTGAGATTAAAAACAAATGAAAAGCTGATACATTATTTTTATTATAATTTGGAAAAAAAATAAGATTGTTATTTATAAAAAATTTTTTATAACTTTTATAAATCTCTTGTCTATTATTAATAAATTTTTTTATTTTTTTTAACTGACTTAATCCTAAAGCAGAATTAATATCACTTAGTCTATAATTAAAACCAAAATGTTGGATATCATATTCCCAATGCTTATTTTTTTCTCTCATTATTCTATGAGATCTCAACAATAAAACTTTATTTGCTAAAATTTTATTATTTGTAGTAACTATTCCACCTTCACCTGTAGTCAATGTTTTAACCGGATGAAATGAAAAGGTAGCAAGATCTGAATGCTTACAAGATCCTATAAATATTTTTTTATTCTTAGATTCATATCTTGCTCCAAAAGCATGGCAAGCATCTTCGATTAAATAGCACTTGTATTTTTTTTTTATGTTATAAAATTCTACAACATTTTCTGGATAACCTCCTAAATACATAGTCACAACAGCTTTAATTTTTTTAATTTTATGTTTATTTATACAATCTACTAATGTTTTTGGAGTCATCTGCCCTGTTAATGGATCAACATCTGCAAGATATATCTTGGCATTCATAAGTTTAGCCATACTATAGGAAGCTATAAAATTTATTGCAGGCATTATAACTATATCGTCTTTTTTTAAATTTATTGCCATAAAAGCCAAGTGAAGTGCTGCAGTTCCGTTACTACAAGATAGAGCGTATTTAACTTTTAAGAATTTTGAAATTTTATTTTCAAATTTTTTAACGTAGCTACCGGTTGTGATTAAATCTTGCTTTAAAGCTTTTGAGACTTCTTTGATATCATTGCTATCAACAAACTGCCTCCCATAGGGAATTGCCCTCATTATTTAATTTTTAGTTTTGATAAGATATTTTTTTTTAATGATGTTTCTTTAAGTATAGATATTGGCGATTTTTTGTTAATTAACTTTTCATAATATACTGGCTCTAGACCATAAGCTGGTCTAATAACTTTTATATTATCTTGAGTAAATTTTTCTCCTTTTTGGATATTTTTAGTTGCATAGATAGATCTTTTTCCAACCAAAGATAGTTTTGATTCTTTTGATAACTTATAGGATACTTTTCCTAAAGCTTTTTCGCAAATTCTTATTTTTTCAACCATCTTCTTGAACTCATTT
>Ga0194133_10004891_pt1 | contig 17456 bp, 12 predicted proteins | sample TA2KigOf40mmetaG_FD_155448 | JGI IMG/M metagenome (GOLD analysis project Ga0194133, IMG submission 155448) | Freshwater microbial communities from Lake Tanganyika, Tanzania - TA2015055 Kigoma Offshore 40m | ecosystem: Environmental > Aquatic > Freshwater > Lake | place: Tanzania: Lake... | reverse complement strand
GATAGCGCAGGGCCAGCAGAGGTTGATGCCAGGGTTAGATTAGCAATTGGAAAACTAGAAGCGCTTCGAATTCAAGCAGATCCAACATCAGGTGAGATTAAAAGCGGCGATGTGATAATCGATGAGAAGAGCTACACCGCAAAGATTAAGGGTCGCTCCCTTGATTTAACTTTTAAAGAATTTGAACTTCTTAAATATCTAGTCCAGCACCCCGGCCGCGTCTTCACACGCGCCCAACTATTACAAGAGATCTGGGGCTATGACTACTTTGGTGGAACTCGTACTGTCGATGTCCATATCCGTCGCCTTCGTTCTAAACTCGGCCCCGAATTCGAAGCCATCATCGGGACTGTTAGAAATGTCGGTTATCGCTTCAACGTCAGTCGAAATGCTGCCCTCCAAGATGAACGCTCTTGATTACTTGCTACTCACGAGCATGATCATGATCCAATTGGTGAGATCTGTATAGTAGGAGTTAACCCGGGGTTCCAAGGACATGGAATTGGTAAAGCAGTCACAATTGCCGGATTAAAGCACCTTCGCGATGAAGGGGATATTTAGCGCCATGCTCCATGTTTATGCTGATAACACTGGTGCGATAAATCTCTACACCTCACTTGGATTTAAGGAGTGGGACCGTGATGTCCTCTACGAGTAACCGCTTTGGCATCTTATCGACCCCGATAATAGAAATAGGTAGCTACTACTCATAATGTATAAGTGAAAAAACTTTGATTCACTAGAAACAAAGTTTACTGCCTACTTATGGGTAATCAATAATTTAAGTAAAAAGAATAAATGATCAAGTTATTTGCAATGAAGAAGGCGAATAACATCATCGTTTCATCCGAATATTTTGAATTTAGAGTTAGCTTCAACTTCTCCAATCCATTTATGCTCCAAAATCCATGCGCAAAAATCCTCTAATAGATAATTGTAAATTCTCGTGCGATTTAGAGAGTTACCCATTATGATTCTTGCATGAACAGACTAGTAAAAGAAAAGAGAATCAGCAGAATTTACAGGAATTTTGTAGGCCAAAAGAATATAGTAATCGGTTGTGGAGTTCAGGATGAAATTACTGCGATTGCTCGTCTATTTCCAGATGCACATTGGTATGCCATCGACCTGGATGTAAAGAATCGACACATAGGGGAAAACTTCGAGCAAATATATGGCAACGCAGAACAGCTACAATTTCCAGACCAAAGCTTCGATTTTATTTATTGTTATCACGTTCTTGAGCATGTGTCCAATGTTGAAATTGTCATCGGGGAAATGGTAAGAGTATTAAAGCCAGATGGAGTGATCTTCATTGGAACTCCAAACAAGGACCGATTAATTGGCTATCTAACTTCCGAAGCAACCCTGAAGGAATTTCTTCGCTGGAACATGCAAGACTACTATCGCAAATTCAAAGGTGAGTGGAGAAATGAGTTGGGTGCCCATGCAGGTTTCTCTAACTTAGAATTACAAGAGCTCCTAAAGAAAAATTTCCACAGATATTCGGATATTTCTAATGAGTATTTCTTTTCTTTACACACAAGATTCAGAATTGTTATTAGAACTCTCATTTCTATGCGTTTAACAAAGTGGCTGTATCCGAGTATTTACTACATTGCTTTTAAAAATGGAGATTCAAAAGAGGATTGAAAGCATAATTCCTAGGTCATTTTGAGAACGTCGATTCAAGGTAACCTTAAGGATTAGTCTCACCTAAATTAGTTTTCTGTTAGTCTCAAAATTCAAATCGAGTTATTATAATTTCAAAAGTAAAATGAGACTTTTGACAGGGAATAGAGGTCCTGTAATCTGCATAATCTTAAATATTCATGAAGATCGCTCTAAGAATGCAATTGTTTGCCTCTTGTGATTAGTGAAATACTAGCTAATTAAGATACTGAAAAAATCATAAATCAATTGGCGCTATAGTATTGGAATTTTCGATTATTCAACCAATGATCATAGATAGTAATCCGATGACTATTGCACAAGATAGCTTTTGGTTTAATAACTATAAGATATGGCGGCTGCAGAGACTAAGAGCGGTCTCCTCTCATTCGTCGGTATGTAACGAAGTTTCCGAGGGTAATGCTAAGTAATATGAAGTGTCTTAAAGCATGAGGAGATAGTAGTGCTTTATTCAATGATTTGAAGAGATATCTAAATGATTTCAACCTTTTACCTAAATGAAAATTCAAATCAACCAAAAGAATGCTCCGCTCAAATTTACTCAATGACAAATCGGAATATATTAATGCAACTAATTGTTCAAAATACTCCTCTAAATCAGAAGTTGACGCCATTCTGCTCAGCGTGAAATTTAAAAAATTATCGATAAATTTGTCCTGAATTTCATAATTGAGGGAATCGAGCAACACTTTGTAGAATGGCTTCAGTTGGTTTGGATTGGTATGTTTAAACATGTAAGAGATATTTCTGCCGTGAATACGTTGCTTTTAGTAAATACGCCTAGACGATGCTATTTCATTTTGGCTCGCTAAATACAACCAAGCAGCATAATCCTCAATCTCCATGTTTGGATATCTGAAGCTGGGCATTTTATGCATATCCAAAATGGTCGCCGGATGAACAACTGGGTTTCGCCATAAGAGAACGCGCTTTATGAGATTTGGCGAAAGTTCGTTAACTCCAAATCGACCTACTAAGAAGCCCTGTTTTGAAATTATCAGTGCACCGTTAGTTAGTGCCATGACTGCGCGATCTTTAATTATTTCTTTTTGAAGGCGAAAGCGTCCGGGAATGACTAAGTCATCAGCATCCATTCTGGCCACGTACCTGGAAGTATTCATAGCAAGAGCGGTATTTAGCGCTGCGGCTACGCCTTTACCTTCCGAGCGATTTATCACCAATTTCGGATGTTTAATTTGAGTCAGGTAATCATACGAACCATCTGTGCTCCCATCATCTACTATGATTAATTGGTCAAAGTCTGCTTCCTCTTTCAAAAGTAAGTCAACGCATTGTTTCAAGTAAGGCATGGCATCTTTAACCGGCATAAGAATAGACAAGGTTGAATCACTTTCAGCCATTAAAATCCTCCCAATTACCTGAGATAAATGCATACAAAGAAAAGCGTTGAGTCGTACTAATCGCTTCTACAAGCTTCACGTAAGAGTTCCCATATTTATACGAAATGCGGAGTTAAATATGAGATAAAGTGAAAGAAAACAGATTGATCGACAATAATCATTTCTTCCTTCGCCCTATTTTCCTAATTACGAAATCCGATACGATAATTCTCCAGGCCAAACTACAAAGTAAATCTACAACATCATATTTAGCAAATCTATATAAGGGAATCTTATTGCGATTGAGAACTAGAGGTCCGTTAAAGTTTGGATTTACGAGGTGATAGTTCTCAGCACTGATTCCACACTTTAAATTTATTAGAAAATTTCCAATTTTTGAAAGAGGATTTGGCAAAAAATAATTAAAGAGGTCTCTTTTAATAGCAGTGTCTTTTTCGATCCACCCCTCTAGCGTTTCGGTCTTCAAAGATACGTTAAATCCCCACCTATAAGTTGCAAGAACTTTGCGCAATTTGAGGCATCGGAAATGTTTCCAATAGCGTACAAAAAAGTCATAATCAGCAGATGGGTACATGTCCGGAAAAAAACCACCTATCTCGAGAGCATTATTTTTGGAAAAAACAACTCCTAATGAGGCAACGTACGGGTGCGACTTACTTATCGCAGATGCCTTTACTATCTGATGAGGCAGTATCGCATTTTTTAAAGTTAGGAGTTTTCTCCAAATTGCACGCAGAGCTAAAACGAATCCAGAACGCGACTTTTCTGGAGAATCGATGAATCGCGCGTCAACAGCTACTAGATCGTAATTTGTTATTAATGAAGAAACCTCAGCGATGAACGTATCATCGAGCAAATCATCGTCATTAAGGATTGTAATATATGGAGTAGAACATAATTCCAAACATCTATTCCAATTTCCGTAGATACCAAGATTAGACGCATTTTTGTGATAGGAGATATCAACATTCCTGCGAGGATTGCGCAAAAAGTCATTAATCTCGTTGATTACAAAACTGTCTGGATCATCATCGACAATCAAAATTGTGTAATTTGTAGAACACGTTTGGGAAATTGCTGAATTTAAACTTTGTATCAAAAGTTCAGGTCTCTTAAAAGTGGGGATTGCAATTGTGATCATAGACGCCGTGTGTCCCCTATATGCTGAATTAGTATTATTTCGTAGCACTTAAGTATTCCACCAAAAATTGAATAAAATCAAGACTAAGTGTAATACGTCAATGCGAGAGTTGACACTAAACCAGTGCTTTTCTTTGGAAGGCTCTGGGTATATAAAAAAACAGCATCCACAAGGTTACAATCCCTTCTGTAATGCAATAGCCGTAAAGAAGACCTTCAGGTCCTAAAAAGTGACAGAGAGTGAGAAAAAGAGGAATAGATGCAGTGGCTCCCAATAAATTGCCCCTAAAAGCAATTTTCTGAAGTTCAAAGTGAACCAGTCCAGTCAAGCCGAGATGTTGAGAAAGAACAACAAAAGTGAAGGTCAGAAGAATTAACAGCACATGCGCTGATTCGGCTATAAAAGTTCCGTTTGAAAGTTTTGAGATGAACAAGTGTAAATTTGATATACCAATAACAAATAATGCAATCAAAATCGCAGTAAGCGCCAAAAAAGCTTTCTGAAGATTCTTAATACCAAAGGACTTTCGATTTAACCAGCTTTGTAAACCCTGTAACAAAGGGTTTGCTGAAGAGACTAATAACTGAATAATTTTATAAGAGAGTATAAATACAGAAGCTGATTCTGAGAAAAGAAAATTTGCAAGTATAACCGGAGTTTGCGTATATATGATTGCATTTCCACCAATCAACACAAAATACCATTGATACTTGCATGCCTTTATTAAATTTCGCATTGAAAAAAAATTAATTTGTGAGATTGAAAAATTTTCACGCTGACAGATATAGAAAAGAGATGTAAATATGGCAATTACGAGGCCTAGTACTAAAAAGAAGAGATAAGTGGTAGTTGATTCAATGTATAAGCCCGTGAAAACTCCGATACAATTGAAAAAAAGTCTGGGAAGAGTGTCAATTAATAGAATCAACTTTGGATTAGAATTAGCAATAAAATACCAATTGGAGGTTAGCGAAAATAGAAGTCCGCTCAGAAGGGCTAACATTAAATCGAGTTGAAAAGTGTTACAAATTAAGCTTACTAAAAGCGTAAGAGAAATAACAATCAAGAAAATTGTAACTCGTGAAGAGAAGCATAAAATGAGTATTTTGATCCTGTTGTCAGGTGATAATTCATTTAACTTTACAGGAATTGAGATATTCCAGCCAAGGTTCGTAAATATACCTAATAGGGCGCCTATTGATTGCATGATAATCAGTTGACTCCAATATGAAAGAGAAGAAATTGATATCAAGACTGGAATTGCTATAAAGTTTATGAGAAAAAGAAGCGCTCCCGGCAAAGAAAATAAAGCAGTGTCTTTTACGAACTGGAATTTACCTATTTTTGTTCTCAGTGCGCTATGAAATGTTTTCATAAACTGTTGCCATGGTCAGTCCAGAAGGTTAACGCAGATGCAATCGCCATATGCATATCTAGATATTTGTAGGTTCCTAATCTTCCTCCGAAATATACATGGTTCTTGACTTCACCTTTCATTAACTCTCTATATCTCAGCAGTTTCGACCTATCGTTTGGGGAATTTATTGGATAATACGGTTCATCTTCTTGCGTTGCAGTTCGAGAGTATTCCCTTGATATTACGGTCGCTTCATCGGAATAAGTAGATTCGCGTTCGGGATGAAGATGTCGATATTCATGTATTCGCGTGTAAGGTATTTCAAAATCAGAGAAATTCATAACGCTTGTGCCTTGAAAATCCTTTACATTCAAAACCTCAGTTTCGAAGTCGAGTGTGCGCCAACCTAATTGGCCCTCGCTAAATTCAAAATACCTATCGATGGGCCCTGTATAGACAACAGGGATTTGTCCAATAGTATCTTGTTTGAAAAAAGCATTCTTAGGATCAAAAAAATCCGTATTCAAAGCAACCGTAATGTTAGGGTGGTCTAGCATTCGCTGGAACCACATGGTATATCCTTGAAGCGGAAGTCCCTCCCACTTGTCATTGAAGTAACGGTTATCGTAATTGAAGCGAACTGGCAGACGTCCGATAATCTCTGGCGGCAACAACTTAGGGCTGGTTTGCCATTGCTTCTTTGTGTAGCCCTTGATAAAAGCACGATATAACTCCAGGCCAACTGAGGCGATTGCCTTTTCTTCGAGATTCTGCGCTTTCTCGATTTCCATTCCTAAAGTTTGTAGTTTTATGTATTCCATTGCCTCATTCGGGCCCATCGACTTGCCAGAATACTGGTTTATGGTTCCTAGATTAATCGGCAGAGGGTAGACCACTCCCTTATGTTGGGCATACACGCGATGCACATAATTATTAAATTTCGTGAACTTTGAAATGTAATCCCACACTCTTTGATTGGAGGTATGAAATAAGTGCGAACCATATTTATGAATTTCAATGTTTGAACTCGGATCAATTTCACTATATGCATTTCCTCCAAAGTGGGCACGTCGATCGATAATAGTTACGTTATGACCCGAATTTGCCGCCAAATTCGCGACTGTAAGTCCAAACAGCCCTGAGCCCACAACCAACAGATCCATAATTGAAGTCTATCGACTTTCAATAGTTGTTGATTGTTGTATCGTCGGGTATATTTCAGTCAACGGCTTTGAATACTTTAAACACGCCCGCTGAAAACTAAGTTCCGTCATAAAGCTCATTTAAGTGTTTTCGCATGAGCGTAAAACCCATACAGTTAATCGAATAAGTAGTGTAGCCTCTAGTTCTAGTATAAACAAAGCGATAGATTATTGTTAGGATGTAATCGTAAAGTTCTCAAATTAGTGAAATGCGGGGAATCTAACTTGTCGGAATTCAGCTTAATGACAAAGAATCAACGTAATGGACTGGACAAATTAAAACGTTCGAAATTGAATACAATAGATTATCTCTTTTTGAGTATTTCCTTTCTTTTTTGCGCTCACTTCTTGAATTTAGAGAATAACAAGCAATTAATCGAAATAGGCTCTACTTCGATTGCAATTATAGGGGGGCTTGTTGTCTTGTATAGTATTGCAATTGAACGTGCTAGCAATAAATTAACAAAAGAAAATCGCACTTTGGGATTAACAGTAATTGTAGGTTTATTCATCGTAATATCATTGCAGGCGCTCCTTGGAATTTCTACAAAAATTAGTATTCAATCAACTCAACAATTTTCTTTTTTCATATTCATTTTGTATTCAAGCAAGAAGCAGTTGAGCTCAAAAGTCGCATTAGTGGTTTCTTGGATAGTCGCTGCGGCCAATTCCCCTTTTGTGGTACAAGCGTTTCTGGTAGATGGATACTTCAGAGCGTCTTCCACGCCCTCGCCTTTGTCAAATTCGCATGATTGCGCGTTCATACTGGCAACTTTGGTTGCTTTAAACATGAGTTTTGCTAAGCTTTCACAAACAGAAGGTAAGAGTCGTAGTAAACATATCCTTGTATCTTGCGTATTAGGTGTCGAAATTATCGGATATAGAGCTTTTGGCGCACTCTTCTTGATTATTCTTTTCCTAACTTTTCTTTCTTCGACTAATCTAAAGACAGGTCGGATTCGAGCATTCAAACTTTCCTTTCAACTCGTTCTTACAATACCAATTTTTGCAATTACGAAATTTGTATCCGACATCAGCTTTGCTGCAAAAACCGGAAATGCGTACCGATTTTCGAGTGGAACTGAATACTATGGAAGTGGCAGAGTTGGTGCCTGGAATCAGACAGTCGGAGAGATTCGAGACAGAGGCATGGCGGAGTTACTTTTTGGACAAGGAGTAGGAACCGACATACGCCTGATAGATATTTGGGGCGGATACCTTGGTTCTCATAACTATGCTTTATCTCTTGTATATGAATATGGCTTTATTATGTTTTCTATAGTCATTTTTTCCATATTAAGATATGTGATCTCTGTGAAAAACCTACCAGGAATCCTACTCTTGTCAGCGTTCGTCGCAAGCATTACGACGTCTTCCGTACTCTGGCAGAGAACAATCCCTAACTTGGTTCTTGCCTTGACTATAGTCACTCTAGGAAGCCTTTCTTATACAAAGAGAGAGGTTTAAAGAACATTGCTCAATTTGCTTGTATACCTTCGTAAAACCTAAATTCTAGTGGTGTTTATACTGGATATATCGATCAATAAATGGCAGCAAACAAGGAGTTCTCGTAAGTCTAATGATAAATTGAAATACTAGGGTGACTGGATTCTAGTATCGAAAAATCTCTACTATCGTTTTAGGCACTCCTCGAACTTTCTTCTATAGAGGCGGATTGCCAAATCTTTACAAGCTTTATGGTTGTTTTAGATGCATCGAAGTATTCCACCCAAAGCCTTTTTGCATTATATTGAATGTTAAAACATTGATCTAAGTTGTACAAATTACAAAAAACTTGAATTGCTTCGCTAATTCCTTCACAAGTCGGCTTTGAGATTATGATGGAATTTTCCGAGTTTAAGAAGTCGCCAAGGTTACCTGAAATAGTTACAATTGGAATCTTGCCTGCAGAAAAGCACTCAAGAACCGAAACAGGAAGGCCTTCAGCTTGAGAAGGAAGAATTAGTGCGTCAATATCATTTAAATAACTGTGAATCGCCGAATATGAGATGAGTCCAACAAAAGAAACTCGCTTACCGATATTAAGTGATTCAGCAAAATTTTGCCAAATTTCAACATTTCCACTTCCGGCAACTATGAGATATGGAAAATCACCTTTGTAAGATGCAATACTTTCAAGAGTTTGGGGTAAACCTTTTCTTTGCCCTAGTTCGCCCGCAAAAAGAATTATGGGATTCTTTCTTGTTGCTTTATTTGAAGGTTTCTCACGACTCGAAGATTTAATTTGCACAGATAATTCAGGGACTCCCATTTGGAAGATTTCAAGCAGATGAGACTTACATCCAATATTCTCCATCATAGCTTTTGAAATCGAACCCAGTACCAGGATTTTGTGGGCGCCATTCAAAATTGAAAGAAAATATTTTTTTAGAAATGGCGGGAGAGTATTAAAGAAAACTTCAAATGCTGAGGCGTGAATCTGGAAAATAGTTGGGATTCTTAGAAGTTTTGTGGTAAAGGTTCCGATAATAATTTTACGAAAAGCTGACCCATGGGCGCCTAAGTTGAGGTGAATAACATCAACTCGATTTTGAAACCTTAGCTTAAACAAAAGAAAACTCGCCTTAGTAAGAGGAAATATCGACCACAGAGGATTTTCAGCGTAACCGCGTGTATCAATAAATTTTACGTTGATGTCTTGCGGAAAAAAGGGCCTGGCATATGAAAAAAGTGCACCTATGCCACCACTTCTATCAAGCGGAGGAGTGAAGACCAGAACTTCGAGCGATCGTCGCTGGCTCCGTCCTGAATTAGCCCTAGAAGGCACAGAATTAGAATAGGAGAAATGAATCAATTTGTCGGTGAAAAATAGCCTCATATATGATCATTTAGCAGATTTTTATAAACGTCGACCAAGGATTTAGCTTGGTTTTCCCAGCAAAGTTCCTTAAAGCGCAGCAGACAGAGATTCTTCATTTTCTGTCGCTCTTCTTTCAGAAGTCTTAATTCATCAATTGCATTTGCCAGGGCACTAGGAGTTGGTTCATAAACGTATACCGATGCAGCTCTTGCTGTGTATTCGCCCTCTAGAGAATGAAATTGGATGATTGGGACGCCAAGAGCCATGTATTCAACGACCTTATTCATCGAAGATAGACTGTTGAACTTGCTCGGTCGATCAGGATTGAGGGCGATATCCGCCGAGCTAACTAAATTCCTCAAAGTGGTATCTGAAACGCGGCCATGAAACTTAGCAATATCTTCCAAACCCAATAACTTGGATCTTTGCTCGAGATTTCGCTTCTCTGGACCGTCCCCGATAAGGTCTAGATTGATTTCAAGATCAGAGTTTTGATTCCTCAGGATATGCACGGCCTCTAACAGTAGATCAATTCCCTCCTGCGAACCCATGGTTCCCAGGTAGACCAACCATATTTTCACGCTGCAGTCTCTAGCTGGGATATTTATGTTGCTCATAAAACTTTTCTTAGGAGCAGAACGTACTACAAAAACAGAGGCTTCATCTTTGAAACCCCGAGAGATTGCTATCTTCCGGTAGCTCTCATTTGTTGAAATAACAATGTCGGAAATTCTGTAAGAAGCTCGTTCAAAAAACTTAAGTAACTTCAATATTTTCGTGTTTGATCCTTGACTCTTAGTTTCCCAAACTTCGGGACATAAATCATGTTGATCAAATATCAGTTTACTTCGCCAGATCCACTTCGCTGGTAGAGCGCAGAGAAAAAGTAAATCGGGAGGATTGCAAAAATGTACAGCATCGACCCTTCTGCGCAGTGATAAGAGAGTTGTCATAGAAAATATGAAAAAAAGTGACCATACATATTCCAGAACAATCCCAACCGTGCCACGCCCTTCCCAACAAAGTGGAAAACGATAAATATGTATTCTCTCTACAGTCTCGCGAAGTCTTGGATACGCCGAAGAAGCTGGGCAAATAATAGAAACCAAATACCCTTCGTCCCGGAGAGTGCTCGCTTCAAGCCAAACCCTTCGATCAAAGGGGACTGGCAGGTTTTGGACCAATATCAGCACATGATTTTTGTTCGAAAAATTACTCATTACAAACCTGCAAGGTTCATAACTTGAGTTCGCCCCTTGAGAGCTTGCAGTTTCTCCCGATACCTCTTTTCGTATTGTGCAACTACAATAAGGTCAGCATCTTTTACAGCAATATCGAGATTACCTTCAAATATAGAAGGCAGTTTGGGGTGCGTCTCCCACACAACTCTATTGGCTCCAATCAAGGCCTGAGGAGAAACGTTGAAGTCATGAACTTTCATTAGAACATTATTCTTGGATAAATCATCAATGATTTTAATAATTGGACTTTCTCTTAAGTCGTCTGTATTTGCTTTGAAAGCCAACCCCAGTATCGTGACCTTCTTGGGCCTTTTCAGTTTAATAGCCTCTGCTGCTACCGAGATGTGAATATTATTACTTTCATGAATGTTAGATAGAACAGGAGTCTGGACATTCTGCAATTCAGCAAGGAATGTTAATGATCGTAGGTCTTTAGGCAGACAAGATCCACCAAATGCAAAACCCGGACGCAGATATGCCGCTGAGATATTTTGCTTTTTATCCAGCGAGAGCAACCTCATGACTTCTCGTGCATCAATTCCCATCGATTCTGAGATTCGAGAGACTTCATTTGCGAAAACAATCTTGAGGGCATGCCAGGAGTTTTCAACGGTCTTCAGCATCTCAGCCACGCGGGTCTCAACCACATAAGTGTTCAAAGACAAATCTGGACGCAATTGTGTAAATATGTTCGCATCTTGTTGACTTGCAACTCCAATAATAAACCTAGTCAGCTCGTGGAAGTCTTTGATTGCGCTACCTTCTCGGAGAAACTCAGGCATAAAAGATAAGAAATATTTCTCATCAGAAACTCCTTTTTGGTGCAGGAGACTCCTGAAAAATCCCTCCGTGGTATTTGGCGGGACCGTAGAGCAGATCGCAATAGCGACTTTTGTCTTTATAGTCATTAGATATCGAGCAATGTCTTTTGCGACTGATTCAAGAGCGGATAAATCAGGCGCTCCCGTGTCATTATTGCTTGGCGTTCCAACGCTGACAAGAATGCAATCTGCATTAACAAGTCCGAGTTGTGCGTCACTAGTTGCGTTCAACCTTTTTTTTGCAAGGCCGTCTCTAATTAGTTCCTCTAAGCCAGGTTCAGAAATAGGAGATCTACCGGAAAGAAAAGTTTCAACTTTGGTTGAATTAATATCAATCAAAGTGACTGAGTTACCATAAGATGCGAGACAAGATCCAGTTACGGCACCAACATAACCAAGGCCGAAAATCGCTACCCTCATATCAAGTTAGTCTATCAAGATGAATCGATACCTCGTTTGATCGATATCCCATTACAGAAAGTCGATAGGCTCTAGTTAAAGAGCCGTACGTAGGGGAGATTTCTACTTGTTCTACATTTAAATAATTTGGCTGTTTCGTTTTGAAAGTTACCCGAATCCCACATACAGAGGTGAACAAAACTTGGTGTGAAGAACCTCCTCTGGAAATTTTAAGTAAAGGCGAAAGTATGAAGTGAGACTCCAAAGTCTCGCCGACAGAAGTTGAATCTAGAATTCGGACTTCATGGCCATCGAACATCACATTTCTCTTGACAGTGCCCTTTTTATGTTGACTTGAGCGAGGAAAGTCGGCCTCGACACTTATGTGAACGTTTTCTTCATGAACATCAAATGACAGTAATTTCCCTCGAGCACTCCGACGGGGAATCCATAAGAAAGGTCCAGAAGGTTTACTCAGGCTTTCTCCATCCACCGTAACAGTGTTATGCATCCAGCCAGAGCGCAGTAGGTCTCTTGTTTCCTCTGATGAATGATAAGAAAAAGTCCCCGCTTCAATAAGAACTGGAAATTCATTAAAAACCAACCAAACTCCCAAGGTATCAGCATGTCCATGAGCAGCCGTTTTTCCGAATCCAATCGGACCGTGATCGACAAGAAGTGAAATCCTTGAGTCTCTGGAATTATCATAAAATACTGTGCATCCACGATCTTTAAATGTTCTGAGTTTTCCAAAATTTGATTCATCACGAGAACCAACCATGCAACCACTCAAGTTCTCAAGAAATTTAGCTCGGTTGGGCCTAGGGACGAGTGTCGCTAAAATAGTGGCTTCATCTGAATCTCCAAATGCTGGCCAAATTTGATTGAGGATTCTTAGTTCATATGTTGCCAGGGCCATCTGATTCTTGTAATAATTGATTTGCTTTGAATACCGCAAATTTGGGCACAAAACATTCAGAGTAATCAATAAGTCAAGAACGAAGAGATGATAATCAGCAGACAATTCCGCATGAAATCCATCGGGAAGTGTTTGTCTCAAAAGTTCCTTGGTAAGTTTTCTTTGCCAGCGTTCACTCGAACGTGAATCACCCGACAATTCTGAAATAGAAATGAGTGCTACCAACTCTGTGAGTCGATGATTATTTGCCGAGGAGTATTTCGAGGGAAGTTTCCTAATCCAGAAGTAACGGTGAGTGAGCGCCTGATTTGATAGCTCGATATCCTCATTGACCAACATTCCATCAAGTAATGAGATTAGCAGCTGGATTGAAATTGCTTGAAGTGCTAGTTCATTCATTGAATTCCAACGAAGTCCAAAACCTACTCTGTCGTGATGTAGAAAATCCCGAAACCAACGTGCCGCCTGTTCTCGATCACTAAGTTTCCCAAAAACAGCAATCTTTAACAGCCAGGTCAATCGATTGAGCTCCCATGAGAAGCGAATATCCTGGTTTAGCAGTTCTTTACGACGGTAAGAGATATCGAATGTGGGAATCTCAGATGTATCTGAACCATCAAGAAAGCAATTCCACAGGATTAACCCGCCCTCGCCTCTAGGCCACGAAACACCATAGACCCGAAAATCAAGCAATAGGTCATTGTAATCTTTATTTGAGAGTTGTTCTGCTTGCGATTTTACGGTGCTCCATGTGATTGTTGGAATCCTAAAAGTAATAAATGGGCCAAATGGTGATCTGGAAAGCCGATTCTTAACAAAAAATTCCCTAATTCTGAAAACTAATTCAGGTACTGACATCCGACTTGCTCGAGTGAGCAACCAACGTAGATGTGAAGTTGATATTTCCTCTCCCATATTAAAATTCTATTTTCCAAGCCAGAAAGCAAGACTAATTAAAATAAATAGTCGTGAGGAATGGTCACGTTTCCCACCCCGATGCTCTTCGAGTAATTCCATGATCTTATTGGTTGAGATCTTTAATTTTTCTGGGACTTGACTTTCCAAAAGTAGATTACGAACTGGTTCAAATAAGTCAGACTTTAGCCATAGGTTCAGAGGAGTTGGAAAGCCTTTCTTCCTCTCGATTAACAAATCTGCAGGAAGAATCTTTTCTGCAGCTTCTCTCAATAGAGTTTTCGTAGAAAAAAGAGTTAAATGCTCACGAGCCTTGAAAGACATTGCAAAATCTGCCAGGTCAGAATCAAGATACAACGGACGAACTTCAACCGAATTACTCATAGCCATTTTATCTGCGCGATCTAACAGCACCGATGGCAAGTAGTGCGAAATATCCCAGTCGCGAAGGGCGTCCAGACCAAAATGATCATCAAAATTCTTCGCGTCGCTGAATTGCGATAATGATAAATTTGGCCATCTAGTCGAGAAATAAGAGCTAAATCGTGAATTTTGAGCAACTTGTGAAGCTGAATATAAGAGTCTCTCTTTCTTTTCACTTAAGAGATGACTAAGTAAAGGATATACAGATTTTAATATGGGTCGTACTCCCCTTATGCTAGAAATTAACTCTGCACGAAACTTGGGATACCCACAAAAAAGTTCATCTGCACCTTCTCCGGTTGTGACAACCTTGACGTCTTGACTCGCACGCTCTGAAAGAAGAAAAAAGACCGCGTCGGCAGGCTCCGACATGGGACCATCTCTGAATCTGGTACCCAATTCCATAGCCTGCCACCAGTCTGTTGCAGTTACTTTGACTTTATTGTGTTGGAGGCCGAGTCGATTCGCTATTCTGGTTGCAGATTCATCCTCATTGAGCCGATTCTGTACTGGCCAAACTGCGGTATATGTCTTCACGGGATAGGAAACTCGCTCCTGCACGAGCTTGGCGACCAAAGCGCTATCTAGGCCTCCACTGAGAAAAACTCCTATCTCGACATCAGAAACTACAATTCGATCTGCTGCTTGATTGATTAACCGTACCAGCTCATTCGAATCTGGCTTTCTTCCTGTAACCCGCTTTATTTGCTTCGACCACTTCCTCCTTTCTAAAGAATCCTTGGAGAAAGTCCAAACTTCTCCAGGAGGAATTCTCCGCACGCCAGGGTAGGGAGTTTCAGGAGCGACGATTGCTCGTTGAGATAAAAGTCTTGTTAACGTTTCTAAATCTTGCGATTTACCATTTGTAGAAATAGAGGAAGCCGATGAACTAAAGCATAGGCGATCTCCGGTGTCTGAAAAATATAAAGGTAGGATTCCAAACCGATCAACAGCTAGAGAGAGTTGTTTCAACCTAGAATCCCATAGCGCAAAGGCAAATTGACCTCTTAGGAGATGAATGGAATCAATTCCGCGAGTGCAGAGCAATGCAATAAGTGTCTCGGTGTCGCCATTTGTGCGAAACTCATAATTCAATTCAATTCTTAATTCTTTGTAGTTGAATATTTCTCCATTGAAGGTCAGATGATGATGTCCACATCTGCACGTCAAAGGTTGATGAGAGGAGGCAACATCAATGATCGCAAGTCTTGTATTTCCCAAAATACAAGAATCATCGAATCTTTCTTGTTTTTGAGAATCTGGGCCTCGATGCCAGAGAAGTTGCGATACTTTCTTACTGTATTCATCATCTTGCGCTAGCACGTGAGGATATCTCGTTACACCATGTATCCCGCACATAACTACCCTCCAAGCGTAAGTTCTATAGGGTACGAAGGCCCGTTGCTATTCGGCCACAAGTTTATCCAAAAGAAACTGTTTAGAGATAGGCATGGACAACTCAAGTTTCTGAAAATTGCGACTCAGAGTGAATGAGTAATCGGATAACTATATTTGAATCGTTAAAGTGATCCCTTGCCTGAAAGAAGAGCGCCGATTGTTCGAAAAATCAATGCAAAATCTGTAGCTAGGCTCCAATCTTGAACATATGCAATATCTCCGGACATCCGCTCTTCCCATGAAGTTAATTTCCTACCAGATGTCTGCCATAACCCTGTTAGTCCTGGCTTAGCGATAAAGCGAGATTGATGAGAGCCGAGAACCTGAGGTAATTCTTGATGGAGAATCGGTCTCGGTCCAACTAGAGACATAGTGCCAATTACTACACACCAGAGCTGGGGTAATTCATCGATAGACCAACGTCGAAGGAATCTTCCAACTGGAGTAATTCTTGGGTCCTTCTTGTACCTGTCTGACATTTGAGCATCAGGTCTTCCTAAGACTTCTAAACGAAGATCGGAGGAGCCTACATACATGGTACGAAACTTGGGGAATAGAAAGGATCTACCTTCTAAACCCACTCGACTATCAAGGTAGAGAGCAGGTCCTTTTGAAGTCAACTTAACTCCCACCGCCGCCATAAGCATGATCGGAAGAGAGATTAGGAGGAATAGCAATCCAAGAGTTAAGTCGAAAGAACGCTTTATAAATCTTCCGGAGTCCAAAATCTTTGGTTCGCGAATCTTTAGCAAGCCGACCGATTTACTCTGATCTAACCTATTGATAATCGGTGAAATTCTAGAGACCATCAACACCTCTACAACGAGATCTCTGGTTTCATCGCTTAGGCCAAGAAATTGGCTCGTCTCGGTCATAGTGCCAAATCCAATCAGGATCGTATCCAAATTGTTTTTCTTGATTATGTCTTTAGTTTCCACCATCCAATCTCTGGAGCTTCTCTTGTTTGGAGGGGAGATTCGAAGAAATTCAAAAATCTGACCCTCGTAGATATCTTCAAGTTCTCTTTTCGTTTGGGTAAAGTCCGCTCTAGAGCAAACAACCAGAACTCTTCTAGAACTACTTATGGAAAACCGTTTACTTAGAAATTCCTGATAGAGAAGCCGACTAACTATAAGAAATATTGCTGTAGTTATCAGCATCGTTCCTACCCAGATACGGGAAATTGGCATCTTTATCAGATATAGGATGGCAAAAATGATGAGTGCAACTCGCCAAGCAGCTGAGGCGATGGAACTGAGTGAGTCAATACCTGGGAGAAAGTTTGATCTTGCCCAACTAGAACTGAGATAGAGCCCACCGATCCAGATAACTGAATATCCAGTTAAACGGAGAGCCAAGTTATTGGGACTATCAATAAATGAACTATCAAATTTTGAACGAAGAAAAGTCGCAAGCGATGCCGAAATGATTATTACAGACACGTCTAGGCGGAAGGCAATTCCAGCGTAGCGACTCGTTAACGCCCCAAATGACCCTAAGGATTGCTCTTTCACTTCTCCCCCGCTTTTCTGGTAGGCCCAAATTCTATGGCTTGGTCGGGCGAGCTCAAATAGGGGATAATTTCTCTGTACATAAGTTGCAAGGAGCGTAGATGGATATCCAAGATTTTTATCGACTCGTGATTCGAAACCTCTGGCGAATCATCCTCTCCATAATATTTGGGATGTTACTTTCGCTTGCTATTACTCTAAACACGCCCAAAAGTTATACGGCACAAGCCCAGCTCTTTGTCTCAACTCCCCCGG
>Ga0194133_10004890_pt1 | contig 17457 bp, 11 predicted proteins | sample TA2KigOf40mmetaG_FD_155448 | JGI IMG/M metagenome (GOLD analysis project Ga0194133, IMG submission 155448) | Freshwater microbial communities from Lake Tanganyika, Tanzania - TA2015055 Kigoma Offshore 40m | ecosystem: Environmental > Aquatic > Freshwater > Lake | place: Tanzania: Lake... | reverse complement strand
GGTATGGGGGGGGGGGGGTGGGGGGGGGGGGGTTGGCTCTCATTTAAGCTCAAATAAGTTTGTGAAGTTGAATGAAAGGGGCAACTAAAAACTTTATCTAAGTGTAACTTTGGGCTTGTGGACCCGCTGACAAAATTGCATTGTAATAATAAGTGTAGCAAAAAAAAAATATTTTTAGAGAATATAAAGCGTGGATGTTAAGTGAAAAAAAAGGCTTGCCTTGTTGTCCAACGTGTTTCACATTATTTTCTTTGATGGTCAATTTCAATGGACTAGTTTCTTGATTGAAAAAAAAACCTCTTTTGGCATTAGTTTAAAGATCTGTATGTGATGGGATTTAAAAGCGAATGGAAAAGACACAAGCCTTAAGAATATCATTTTAAAAAGAGATAAAAATTTTCAGCAAAGATGAAATGCTGTGGATGTGGACTCACCCTTCAGAATATAATGTCAAATGGGGTTTAAAACATTTCATGTTGAAGTTTGAGCACCAATCGTGTTTGTACATTTAAAGCTTCTTTCATTCTTTTTTGTCTTAACACAATGAAGAGGTTGGCCAAAAAAGCAACAGTCAGCTCCTAATCCAAATGCTATTTACTTTGACAACCTCAAGCCGGGGTCAGGGTCACAAAAAAGAAGGTACTAACAAAAGTGGGTTTTAGAGCTGCATGTTACATCATTGAAGATATCACAAAAGCTGAGTGTGTTTATGTTGCTTTGATGACCCAATCTCTACAAGTGTTGAAGTTTAGCTTTAAAGTAACTCATTATGAAGAATTCTTATTTCCAATAATTTATCTACTCAAAAAATATAAACATTAAAAAAGGACTTTTTTTGAAAGTAAAGCCTTTCATAGAATGTCTTTTTGCACAGCTAACAGTTATCAGAGCTCAAGTTTTTTTTAGTGAGGGGAAGCATTTTGAGGTGCATTTTTACACCCCCATGGTCCAGCTAAAATTACGAAATTGGTAAGTGGCATAATAAATAAAACTTTGAATATCAACTTCAATAGAAAGATCCCATGTCAAAAGTGAAAGCATCAATTTTTAATTTGAAATCCAAGAAAGTGTCGTGGATTTCAACAATCCAAGGAACTCTTGATATGACACTAAAATTTTTGGGCATTCTTTTCTCAAGAGAAAGTAGACATTCAAAGCAATGCCACTGGAAAAAATCTACCATCGATTTGCTGAACACAATCTAACATGAATATCACTAGCCTGAAGTATAACAGACTTTGGCCGACGGCTGATAATAAAGATCATTTTAGTTCACTGGTTGATTGGTTGAAAAGCAAGAGGAGAATTTAGCATCACCTAATTTCAAGTCGAAATACTTGAAATTGTTAGTGAGGTAGGGAACTTTGAAGATTCTTTGACGTATGATGATGGGGTGAGCACGCCAAATCAACAGTTTTGAAATAAATCAACAATTATAGGCATTAAGAAATGGTTGCGAAAATCTCTTAATACCTAGTGGAGACGCTGACATTGTACTCTGAGTAGTGCTTTCATAAAGGCTGACGATTTAGTAGTGATGAGTCATTTGGTAAAAGTTGTTAAGTATAAGCAATGCTGGACCATTTGGTAAGAAGCCACTTTGAAAGGATGGAAGTGTCCAATAAGTACACCAGCCCAACAGCATAGAAACACGTGACTGAAAGAAAAATCACATGGAATCGGAGAGGAGACCTTCCGGTAAGAATGAAGAAGGTCGGGGTTGTGAGTCGTTATGATGAGCAGAAGGGGTTGACCAGATGTTCAACGGATTGGAGAATATACCTTTGGGACCAATCCCATCATCGGGTACCAATGACCCATTTTGCCAGGCCTTTGAAATCTCAGCTGCCGATTCAGTGCCTAAAAAGAAGAACCGTTAATGGAAAGTTTCATACAATCAGCCGAGGAAACGTACGGTTTGAGATTTCAGCAATCGGGGTATTTTCATGCTTGTTTGAAGAATTCAATTCAATCTGAGCTGCAGATGCTGGTGTTAAGCTAGGATCATCGTCTGGATTTTTCATTCCGTGTCCACTCCACAATTTCCCGGGAATAAATTCTGGAATCGAAAATACATCTCCTGCAGATGATCCCGAGTCTGTTGGAGTCACTAAAGCATGTTGTTTAGACGACGTATCTGGCCACGAGGAACCATTCATTGGTGTGGTCCACGTGTTTTCCTCCATGCCAAGTCCTGTTCAAAAATACCAAAGGTCTAATCTACGGGGCTGGTTCTTTAAAACTTTTCATTTACCAGTTTTTAAATTTGAGACGTTTAGCCCGCTCGAAGACTTTGTATCCATGCCCTCTTGCAACATCCACCTTCCCAGTCTCGACTTGTTACCAGCAGAAAGCATCCCATCAGTACAGGGCAAATTACTTGGTTGTCCAAACCCATAAAAATCTCCCATTGGAGGTTCATATGAACTTTGCATTGAAAGTTGTTGTTGGGTAGTTTTGGGTGTATAATTGGACTGATAAAAGTTGATCTAGATGGAGGAAATTCTTTTGAGAGTTCAATTCAATCAATTGAGAATAGTATTTTTAGTACCTGATTTTGTAAACCAAGAATGTCTTGCTTTGCTTTCATAATGTTCATGTTTATGCTCCCTGGGTTAGTCCCGTTTAGGGCAGCCTGAGCCTGCTGCTGCTGGAGCCCATTCAAATTTTTAATTTCGAATAACAATTTGTTCAGACAGTTCAAAGTGTTGGGAGAAAGAGGCTGATTCAAAATTCTCGGGTTTAGATAGCCAGCCTGCAAAAAATGTAATATGTTAAGACTTTTGAATTTGAACCAAACCTTAAAAATCTCACCTGAACAGCCATTTGAATTTGAGAAACGATAAACTTGAGCTCATCATTTCCCTGATTCAATTTAACCGATGAAGGTGGACGGGAAAGTGAAGACGGCATTCCCCCCTAAATGTCGAGTATTCAAAAAATGGGCTTAAGCGATACAAACTGAATTCAGTACCTTAAAGCCAGCCCCAGCCTCTTGGTGATACATTCCAGAAACGCTGGACTGAAATGGCCGTTGTTGGTCAAACAGAGGAGCACTTTGCTGTCCTGCAAACATTGGATTTTGATCACGTAAACGGCCCATGTTGAGCATTTCGATGGCATCTTCTAACACTCCATGTGAAGACCTAAGATCGAGGAAAAATCGATTGGCAAAGCGAAATAGACAATTTAATCAAAGCTACGGAAAGACGGGAAAAGTCTTTTTCACAGCCAGTTTTACCTGAGGGCGAACTCGGCTTCATCAGCAAGACAACCCATATCCATAAGCACCTTGAACTGCTTGGAGGCTCGAATGTTATCCAGACTGAAAACCTTTTTCGGGGCATCTGTTCTCCAACCACCGATTTCGTTGGGCTAAGGTACATAAGAAACATAAAGTCGAGTCATTTTTTGTTTGTAATTATTTTCTCACGTTTTCGTCCCATCCTGGACTTGTTCTTGCATAGGGCCTTTGCTTCACGCCGTTGGACCAACCTGTTTCACCCCAGCGCCCTCCTTGTTCGGTCTTTTCAGAAAATTCTTGCCACATGTTACCATCACTTTGGTCATTCCACCCGCTGCTGCGAGAGTTGTTCCACTGCGGTGGTCTAGGATTCGAGCCACGGGGCATTTCTTTCCACGCTGGAAAAAGAGATTTTATTCCTTGACGCCTAGTGCATTTTTAGTTGGGATAAATACCTTGCTGATTGAGGGGTTGTGGTTGCTTGGCCCAAGCTAGGGGTCCACCGTTTGATGGTGCCTGTCGATTGATGGGAGGAAGCTCTCCCCATTCGCTTGCTCGGGTGCTTTGAGCCTATGAAAAAACACAATCCAGTTAAGGTTTAATTCTCAATTGGCCATCCAATTATTTTGACAGCTTTTTTTATTTTATTGTTAAAGTCTCACATGAGAAGGCGCATTCCAATTGTTGGTGCCTCTCGGTAAAACAGTTGGAGCCCAATTGGAGCTTTCAACTGATTCGGAGAAGGCTCGGGAACCTGACGAGTCCCGAGATCTTTCATTGTTCCACCCAGGAGTCGCCTTTTGATTGTCTGGTAGATCACGACTCAAACCTATGATATTGGCGTTTAACAACGAATCTTTTTGAGTATGATCTAAGAAGTATCAAACCCTCAAAGTACAGTATGAAACTTACCACTTGAAGGTCCTTGGGTAGAACTCCACATGCTCGTATCCCGAGACCCGATCGTCCCCGCTCCATTCGTTGAGGATCCGTTTCCCCCGACAGCACCAAAAGAGGCAGTCGCCTCATCTTCCTCTCCCCAAGTCCTATAATCTGCAGGGTTCTGAGGTTTGTGCCACTGAGTAACGGGAGACGGTTTTGCTATTATTGGCTGCCCGGACAAAGTGGACTTCCAAAGCTCAGTTCCATCGTTACGCGATGTGATATTTCTGTGCACATCTCCACTCTCCCAAATCGAAGGGTCTTTAGAGACAGTGTCCATTCCTTCGACATGCCAAGGCACATCTTGCTTCACGTTGTTGCTGCCCCATCCGTCGGTTGAGAACAATGCCTCCCGAACTGAATTAAGTTGCTCAAGCTGAAATTTGAACATTTAGTTAAAAAAAAATTTCAAAAGAAAATAATAATATTTCAATTTAGTGGGTACCTGTTTAGCCGAAGGTTCGCTAACAGAGATAGTGAGCGAACTTTCAGGTGAGGATATACCTTTCCCAGCAGCAGCTGCCCATGAGGTACTGTAATGGTGTTAAAAAAATGCTTTTAAGTATCTTGACCTACTTTTATATTATTTAAACTTCTAACCTTGTCAACTGTGGCTGTTGAGATTGAGGTGATGAGGAGGCAATTTTTACAGGTGATCCTTCCTGTATTTCCTCTGCAAAATTAGAAATAAGTTAAAAAAGATATTAAAAAAGTTTTATAGTTCTGTGAAAACCTGAAGAAGCAGGACTAGATGGATTACCCCATGGAGTAGTCATAGAGGGGTTAGAAGGAGGTGGAGCACCCCAGCCAGAAGAGACACTACCAGCATTAGGTGGGGTTCCCCAGCCAGTTGACCCTTTCGTCATTTCGCCACAACCTCTGTAGCGAATTCAAGATGAGTAGACAAAAAAAATCAGACGCCTTCAATGATTGAAATTCATTGGGACACTGTCTCCTAAAAGATATGAAACATTGTTGAAGTTGAACTATTGACATGACGTAGTAATGATTCCTACTCTGTCCAATTTTTAAGACATTATTGAAAATTAAAGCTTTATGATGTTGACAATTCTTCTATATTTTTCAGCTTATCTGAACAACCTTGTGTGTCAGATTTGTCCTCGTAACTAAACCGCACCAAAAATTATCATTCCTTTGTATACAAAATCACTTGCCAAATCTCTTTTGCTGATTTTGATAAAGACCTGATTAGAAAACTTGAGCGCAAGGAAAAAGTTACAGTACTTTAATAAAGTAATGGCATTGCTGACAGCCCACTACATTCACTAATTACATAAAAGAAAAAAAGAAATCTGAACTTTCTTTTCAATTTCTCACCGATAAATAACCTTGTTCAGCTCTTTTTAGTTGACCAATATCTTCTCCCTGGCACCTTGAGGTCCTTTTCAATGATCAGGTCCTAAATGTCTATTAGTCTAATTCGTAGTTTAATTTTTAAACAATCTTTTATCAGCTCTTTCTCCTTCGTTCTGTGATGGAATAGCAAATAGCTGCTGTTTCGAAGCTGTCCATCAAATAAACATGTTTGTTTGTGCTTCCCAAAAAGTGCAACAAGATGAACGAGAGGAAAAAAGTCGATAAGTTTTTGCCATCAAGCCATGGAGAGACATAAGTATAAAATTTTATTATTATTTTTTAATCCAAAAAATATTTCGGCTAATCAAGTTCAAGTTCTTCTTCTGGATCAATATCAACATTCCCAAACTTAGTTTCGATGTATGAAAGAGCTTTTTTGCGAACCTTTAAAGTAAAAAAAGAATGATTTAAGATTGGCTGGTGAAGGGAAAAGAGTTTGCCTACCTGATCAGCTCTGTGAGGCTCGCCATGTGTCTGTTCAAACTCCATGTACTTCTTAAAGAATGCTTTCATTCTTTTCGGTTGTAAGTTCAAAACAATCATTCGTTCAAAAATATCTCTTGCAGCCTCAAATTCCCCCTTTTTGATTACCATATCGACGTAGACATTCCACTAAATGAATGGGGAAAAAAAGAAGGCATGAGGTCAGGTTGAGATCAGATAAGGTGGCTCTGAGACCTGATCAGTCCTTTTGGGATAATTGTTCACAATATTTTCAAAATATAGTTTTTCCTCTTTCAGCTTCTCCTTGTTTGAATTCCATCTGAGCAAACTTGGATGAAATGTCAACATGGTGCTTCATTTCTAGATTCTGCAGGCTTCTTTGAAGTGTAAACCTTTAAAAAACAATTAGAAATTTTCAATAAATCTGATGAGGACTTACACGGCTTCTCAAATTACCCACCTGGCATCCTTCAGATTCCCCTTTTTGAAATAAAACTGTCCAAGCTGGGACCAGACCTCAGGCTCCTTACAAAATCTCCTAAAAACCATTGCAATACATGAATTGGCAAAAATAAAAGTTATAATTGAATTTATTACCTTGCCATCAGTTTGTAAATTTTTTCTGCTTTTTCATGGTGGTCTTCACTTTGGGAATAAATATTGGCCACCCTTTGATACACACTGTATTGGTCATTGCACTTGAGGGCCTCCTAAAATCAAGTAGACAGGTGAGAAATGCCAAACCCTCCCTAGCTAGCAATGCAGTTATTTTCGACTTCCACCTTAGACCCTCAAATACCTCCCTCAGATTTGAAGCTAGAAACTTAAAAGTTTAGATCCAGACAGCCTCATCCCTTGCAAAAAAAAACCCACACCATTTGGATTTTTCATATTTTGTCTTGGAGCTGAGAAATGAGATTTTACTAAGCTAAAAAAACAGTGTCAGATCAGACCGATTCTGTTATTTTTGACCTCAAATAGCTCCCTCAGTTTTGAAGCTAGAAACTTAAAAGTTTGGATCCAGAGAGCCTCATCCCTTGCAAAAAAATTGCACAATTTAAAGTAATCATACTTTGTCTGCGAGGTGAGAAATTAGGGTTTTACTAAGCTGACAAACAAGAATGGACTAACACGATTCTATTCTTTTTGACCTCCATCTTTGACCTCAAATATCTCAGGCCCCAGACAAAATATCAAAAAACTAGTCAAGTAAATTTTGTGCCCATCAATATGAAAATTATTGCTGCCAGTTTTTAGCTTTCTAGCTTTAAAACTGTGGGAGGAGATAGAGGTGACAGACAGATGGACATTTTTTTACCAACTCAAGTCCTACTGAAAAATCTAAACTCCAAATTCACAATCAGCAGAGGGCTACCACAATACATTAATCAAACTCTGATGCTTTATCATTCCAACCCATCTCATTAGGCAATCCTAAGTCTTACCTTGTAGACTTTTTCTGCAGCTTCCTCATTCTTGCATCCATGTTCCATATTGAAAAGAGCAAGATAGACGTTCAACCTCTCAGCCTCCTCTCGAAAATGCATCTTTTCCAGTGCTTTAGACGCAATCAACCGAGCTTCATCGTAATTATTTTTAGAAATATAGAAGGCCATATATTTAATCCTTAAAAAAATTAGTGAAGATAAATAAAAATGTTAGATTTGTAAAAAAAAGAATCCCTTCTAACCAGCATAAGGATGAATTAGGAGATGCCAAAACAAGTCTGTCGAACTCGTCAGCAGTTTCTGGCTCAACTTCCTCCCCATCAAGAACCCTTTGCTCTAAAAAGCCATAATATTAAAAGGTCAATAATGGAAAATCTTTTGATAACCGTATAACCTGCTCGAGCTATTTCCTCAGACTCTAACTTGTCAAGCTCCTTCTTTTCTTTCTTGGTTAAATGAGTTTTCCTTTTCTTCGGTGCATCTGCAGATCCTGTTTCATCGTTTGAACCTTAAGGTGAAAAAACTTTTAGGTGTAAAGAAAAGATTGGAGACTGAAAATCTTTTGAAACCATGATTTTGCTCTTCAGAACCGTTTGCAGTCAATAATCCCCACGGATTGTAATCTTCATCCCAACCAGGATCTTCGACTTTAATATCCCTGGGGTTGATCATTGGGTTTGGGTCTGTTGAGACTGTTTCACTTGATTCAGGCAGGGCTGGTTGAAGTTCCAGCCGCACCTTTTTGCTCCCAGGCCCAACGTCATCATTAGCACTTCCAATCGAATTCTTTCGATGCCGTTTCATTAACTATGAAATAATTTCAGACAATTTTTTTTTTGATTTTCAAAGATTTTTATAAGTGTAAAATTACCAGTTCGTCTCTTTTCAGAATTCCAATCAAGTTTTCTCCATTTCTCTTCACAATTATCTCGTGTTGATCTCCTATAGTAAATTTTTCACTGCTTCCAGTGAAGTCGTTGAGGCTCTTTCGGGTTGGAAGATGGACCAGGTGGCCACTATAATCCTGAGGGGTTTGTATAACCAATGTAGCAAAGTGGAAAGGAGCAGACCTTAAATTTATGCAAATAACATTGAGGATTGGCCTTAGCACAGCACAGGGGTATAAGATCTAACCCATAGACTCCAACACCCCTTCCTTACCTTACGAGAACTACTTTGGCCTTGACAATCTCACCCTCTTTAGGCATAGAATTTTTCCTCTTTTGCTCAGCTTGTAAGACGAAAGGTGGATCTAGAGAAAACTTTTGTTAAATAAGTTGTTTAAATAAGATACCTTTAAATTTTATATTCACCTGGTGAAAGTTCAAGACATTCGAAGTGAAAATCGATAAAGATGACCACAGCAGAAATTGAGCTCCCTAATTCATATTTTTCAGCTGGATTTAGACTTGCTTTCGGAATTATACCCCTGATTCCAGTGACTGATGTCTAAAGAAAGACAGGTAGGTACCCTTGAGTATGAAAAGTAGAGTCAATGAAGAAAATATTTTACCTGCAGACCAAACTCATTCACTTCTTCTACTTTGCATGTAACTGAAGTTCCCAAACAGATATTGGCTAATTTTTTATTGGGAAAGTTCTTTCTTATAGCTGAGATATCATCAAAAAGAGAAGATATCTAAAAAAATAGGTAGACATTGAAAAATTCAGACCCTTCCTAGAGCAAGTTTTAAAGCTAATAAACTGAAATTTCTCATGCAGATGGCTTTAACCCATACAAAAAATGTATGGTAAATCCTGGCGCATGGGCAATGCTTCAAGAAATGAGACCACTGAGATACTAACTATATATTTGCTGAAAGGATTGGGTTTTATACCCAAGAGATGGATCAGGATAATTTGACATTCGGATCAGCATAATTTTGGCGGTTGGGTCGGGTCTAAGATTATTAGGAGGGAAGTGCTCAACCAATATTGGCTAACAGTTCCCAAGATAAGAGACAACCTGTTTGCAGGTGTTCCAACATTCTTGACAGAAATGGTCAAACCAAAGAGGGGCATCTCTGATAATTGAGTACCATCAATAAAAGAGTAATTGTAAAGTGAGGGATTAGTGGTGTCAATATTGGAAGGATATTAGAGAATATTCATTAATGGAATTGAGTATTTTAAAGGAAATACAAAGATTACTTTTATGATAAAGAAATCTGCAAATATAGTAAATATATTAAAAATGTACTTAAAGAATTTTTGAAATTTGGTCTGGGAGCTGAGGTAAGAGGGTTTTTCTAAGCTAACAAACTAAGTTGACTCTAGGCTTTTAGTCCTTTCATCTTTCACTTTAAATTCCTCCCACAGTTTTAAAGCTAGGAAGCTGAAATTTTGCATGCAGACAGTCTCAATAATGCTTCAAGCCTAGCTTAGTAACTTTTATGGAAAGGGTTTTAAGCTCTCTATTATGTAAAATTTCAGCTCTCTAGCTTTAAAACTGAGGGAAGAGTTTGAGGTGACAGACGGACACCCTCACACATGGATGACATTCTAAAAAAATTTGACTCGTAATGTAATTTCTAACTTTCCACTCGCTTCGCTCATGGAGGATAAAAATGTTCATTTTATAAGCAGTTGATAGATTTTGCACTTTTCAAAAAGATTTTAACTTACAAGATTGACTGATTCCATGTAGTCATAAGTATTAAAAAGCTTCGATATTGTGGTCATCGTGATAGACTGCTTGCTTTGGTCCCTCTCAATAATCTTTCCATAGAGTGTATCATAGGTTTGCACAACATCTTTAGGATTCTCAACAAAGAAGTCAGCCAAGTGACGTTTTGGTACCAGAGCCAACTTGTTGAACTTCCAGGAAGCCATCCTCAAGAATATTCCATATGGCTTGATGAGGTTGACGACGCAAGGCTGGAAGAGTTAATTTTTGTTGAAGATGCCAATACTAGCACCAAAATAATCAAGTCTTACTAAAACGGTTCCTTCTATAAGATCCTCAAAACTTTTATAAGATTCAGTCTTGGCATACTCTAAGAGTGTTGGTTTCAGGGATAAAATTGGAACAGGTCCTTTTTCGAAGCAAACTGCTCCACTGATGAGGTCTCCAGCCTTGTAGTTGCTCAAAAGTAATTCTGCCTGAAGAATAAAAAATAAAAAAGAGTTGGGTTCAGGTAATATTTTGGATACTTGGGTCAATCTGGGTCTGAAAATTTTTCACAATAGATACCAAAATGTTAAATTTTTACCCTAATGGACTGAAAAAAATCATTGGGCAGGGTCAAAAAATACCCAAGTCAAAACTGGGTCAGACCCTTATTTACTGCAGTTCAGAAGTATGCTAGGGTCGGGTCACGACCCATCTCAATTGCATCAACTTACAAGGCATGTGTGATCTGTCAGATGTTGTGCAGGAATGAAGCATTTGATAGGCACGTGGTCACTTTCAATAACATGACTCTCTTCTTCTTTTACAAATGTAGTCAAAACATTGAGGCCATCTTCGGAAACACTGTCCACAATCAGAGGATATATTTTACCAAGTCTGAAATGGAAAAATAAAGAACGAATGTGCAAAAAAATGAAAAGTCTAAGACTTGAACCTCAATTTGTCAGCCCTTTCATTTTCTTTTCGTCCTAAAGGCTTGAATCTATCATCATTAAGGTTGAGGCTTAGAGTGAGACGCTCTTGATCTGGGTTGGCCTCAATCACCTAAAAATAAATCATTAGAATTCTCAACAAACTAGCTAACATTTGTATTCTTACCCGACACTTGAGGGCTTGTCCTAGGAAAAATAGCTTTTCCGGATGGTCAATCTTTACTGTGCTAATTTTTGAAGTTGGAACAAAGCCCCTTGCATTACCAAAGAGTTGCAATAAGATACCATTTGGGGACATTTGGACAACGACTCCTTCAGTTATTTTTCCAACGTTTTCCTTAAATGTTTTGCAAAACATTGATTTACTATGTTTGGGCTTTTAAGTAATTCTCAGTTTGTTACCCGGGAACAAGAATCAACGATGTCGTATTCTTTTTTAACCAGAATTGGTTTGCTAGCCAGTAATAGCTTTTGTTTGAAAGGGTCTACCCTAAGGACACGACATCTCAACTTGTCTCCTAAAAATATATTTTGCTAGAATTAGTGTTTGCTCGTTAATACTTAAAATTAGTTTCAAATTACCTATGTTGTATTTTAATTGTGGATTCTTTATTGGAACATCTGTCAAAAATAGATGGGGTATCAACCCTTTGACCTTTTCGTTTATGGCCACAATTACCCCATGATCAACAAACTTCTTGACTGTCCCAGACACTTTGGCACCTGAGATCAAGAAAAAGCAATATATTATTTTTCAGATTAACTTTACTAGAATTTCTCCTACCAGGCTTGAGATTCCCATAGGAAATCATGCTACCCTCCTTCATCATAGACTTTTGACTGGTACAATAAAAAATCTGGCCGCAGAAGTCATAAGAAAATATGCGGCAAGCTGGAACTGCTGTTCCAGCTTGAAGTTTCTTTTTCAATTCCTTCACTGCTGATTGATCATCAGAGAGCTAAAATTATGGAATTTTTTGTGATTAAATAAATCAGAAGGGCAGGGCAAAAAATTAAAATTGATCATCAAAGGAAGAGCTGACCTTTTTGTTGGGGATGAATCCTAACAGGCCTTTTTTGGTTGAGAAGGTGATACCCTTGTTTGTGTTTAGAGTTACCACTGCGTTGGATATGATATCCCCAATTTTAGTCTGAGAAAATGGATCAACCTACATTTTAGAAAGGTAAAAAATGTTCTTCGCTCTTTAGTCAACTGGAAGCAACTTAGATTACCAACTTTCCGCCGATTCGGGCATTGTCCTTTAGAGTCACAAATATAGTGTTGATGGTTGGGACAACATATAATAAGTGACAAGTTACTTTTGCTCCAGGCTCATAACCTGATGGGAGATCTACTAAATTGTGATGATGGGCGTACCTAAAGATTAAAAGTCAAAGTAAAAAATTGGGATTTTTCCTATGTAATTCAGGTTGTCAAAAACACCATATTTATAAGGAAGTTCAATTCATTTTATTTTGGGCGAGTCTCAAATTATTATCTTCATTTTACCCAGTGAGTTCCCCAAAGTTAACTTTTAGACCCTTTGCGACTTTTTTTCCGTCGACTGTCCCATTAAACGAAAATCCAGGGAGTAATGAGTGGACGTTGACCTAAAGTAATAAAATTGCTGATTATAGTGAACCTTTAAAAGTAAAATCTCAACAATACTTTTTCAGGATTTGCCAGCGTAAGTTTGATTTTATTGGGTTCCGCTGAGAGCTTTACTGCTGTCCCTTTCACCTCTGTGACAACACACGGTATAAGCTGACCAATGCTTGGAGGTTGACCACCCAAAATTTCGCTTGTAAATTTTTCAATCTTTTTTTTCGACAAAAATGCTTGTATTCCAGGTAGCCCAATGTCCATCATGTAACCATAATCTATTTGAAAGAGAGTGTTGAAATTATTATGAACAGGAATTTTCCTGTCAGGAAAAACACACCTTCAAAACTTTTTATTGCTCCAAACAGTTTGACACCTTGAAGTGATTTGCTATCTAATTTTGGCCCTTGGACAAGATTAGGATCCAAAGAAGCTACGACATTATGAAATGAGGAGTCATCGTTTGTTACAGAGACAGATAAAATGGAGCAAGTGACTGCCTAAAATATTCTCAATAGTGTTACTTTAAGATTATTTGTTGTAGAACATAAATGAGCAAAACATAGCGTAACTTTCCTGATTTCTTGATGGCTTTTGATCATTATGCTAATTTTGCTGGTTTATTTTTAAGTTTAAATTCACAAACCTGCCCAATACTAAACATTGAAGAAAGAGGCCTAGGCTCATTGGTGATATCTGACGACTCAGGATTTTCAGCAAGAGATTTTAGTGCCTCAGTATAGGGTCTGTTTAAAGCAAAAGTCCTTAAAGATCACAAAACCATTAGTGGGTTAGGAAAAGTAAAATATTCAACCTTGAAATTTGTGTGATTGGCACACAAGCAGTAAGCTTTCCAGGTAAGGTGACAATCAATTCCATATCCTTAATAGTTGATACAAATCCAAGAAGCGTCCAACCTTGGCACAGGTCATCGTAGGATAATGTTTCAACCTTTCGAAAAAATAATAATTTTTTCAACTAACATAAAAAAATAACAAAGTAGTACTCACGGTTTTGACATCGAATGGATCGTTAGCAGCTTCATTCTTTGTACTTTTCTTGATTTTTTTTACTTTTTCAGCAACATTTTTTTCTGACCTCTTGTTTGTTGCGAATAGATCATCGTCTTTGTATCTTTTGATACTTTTTCCTTCTTGAGTAGGATTCTTTCTTTTCACAGCTCCGCCTCGAGGAAATAGCTTTTCTTCTTTCAATTTAGTAATCATGATTTTCAAACTTAAATACTTCTTAGTTACGAATTGTGATTTGTAAAAATTGAACTGCAACCGCACACGTGAGAAATTTGACAAATATGTAAACACAAAACAAAACAATGATTCATAGACATCGGTTGGAGTGCAAAGTAGTGAACAATCCAGGCACAGGTTTTCGGTTATATCTCTTCAAACATTTGGTACTCAATGTTCGTTTATTGGGATTTACTGCATTTTGATAGTTCAGCTATATAAAAAAATTGCGTTGGAGTTTAAGAATTTTTTTACTTTGTAGTTAGATTATTTATAAGTGTCCCCTTTGAATATATTAGATGATCCTAACAGAGGTTCCGTGACCAAATAATTTCACCTTTTCCGATTTCCGTCGCTTAGGATTTTGTTTTCAAAATTTTTTCATTTTTTGCCAGTGCATATACAATTTGTTTGTTTAGATAATTTTTCCTGTTGGCTGTTCAGTTACGTTCTGCTCATACGACTGACTTGGTGTTGAAATTGAACATTCGAATAAATTACTAAGCAAGAATATGTTTAGAATTAAGACTGTCTAAGAGTAAGTAGAAGATGCTTAAAAATACTATTGACGAGTTTAATTATCAATATATTTTAGATAACCTGTCTGATTATTTCCAAAAGAAAAGGAGCGATTCAATGAAAAAATTCGGGGGGTGAGTACAATTTGCTCCTTTTCAGCACTCAGAAGCTTGTAAAAATGGGATTCAGTGACATTGAGATTGTTTCTTCATACCTAAATTTAAAAGTTTCCTTCCCTTAAACCTTACCTTAAGTTGTTTAGGATGTTTCATTCTCTGTTTCCTCATCCCTTCTCCATTTAGGGATCCTAAAATGCAGGGCGAAATGAGCACCAACCGAGTAAAGAAGCCACCCCAATCTAAAGAGCCAGTAATCATAACCATTTCGGATTCCAGGTAAAAGTACCCCATCACTTTTCAATTTCCTGTCAAATGAAATTTATAGTCCAAAGTTAATATTACATTTGATAAATGAAAACCTCTCCTAGTGACGATGAAATAACAGAGGCATCTTTTGAGGATGACGAAGTTGATGAAGATGTTTTGCTTCTAAGGCTGCAAGCTCTAAAATCAATGGCTGAAGCTTTGAGTGATGAAGAAAAAGAAGATTCTGCCAGCATCAATTTTCAAAGTTTCTCCTCTTCTACAAGTCCTATTGAAGATACTTTGACCAATGAAATGGTAGACCTGTTGGATGAGGCAGAGAATGCAGCTCAAAATACATGTGCCACTGATATTGCTTGTGATATTGAAATACCTCATGAGGTTTCAACAGCCATACCTCATCCAGAGGTGCCTTCAACTCCGAATTTATTGGAGATACGAGAAAAACTTAGGGCCAAGAAAACTTCAAAACTCTCAAATAGCTTTGGAAATTTACAAGAGAAGACAGTAGAAGAATGCTCAAAACCTCAGAATGCTCACATTCCAAAGGGTACATTACGGGTATCTTCCTTTGCAAGAATGGATTTCATAAAGAAAGATTCTCTAATACTTGGTGAGAAGCTTGAAAACTCTCCATTGCCAGACAATTATGACCTTATAGACATGGACTTAGTCAACAATGCAGAAGATCAGTTTTTTAAAGACCAGATGGATCCAGAAAAGCAGAGAGAAAGTAATTTTTATTGGGGCATGAACGGAAGTGGTTCATCGACATCTCCTGTTGTCAATATGAGTGATGTTTTCTCATTTCCTACATCAGAAGAGCAATATGAAGCTTTTTTATCAGCATGTGCCAGTGGAAGATCCCAAAACAATGAGATAAATCGTAAAAAGAGTAATGTTTGTAAAAGGAGGTCATCAGATAGTTTGGCAAGAACGGTGGTCCCAAAAGTTTCAAAAGAATCTCATTTTATAACAAATGCGCTCCAGATCAAAACCAATGAGAAATCCACCAACTGTGAACCAAAGATCTTGTTGCCTAAAAATCCTGACAATAGCGATAGCTATATTGAAGAGCTTCGAGCGCAGTTGCTGTCGTCTGTGAGTGTGAACAAAGCAGAAACTGTAAAAAATAATCAAAATCAAAAAGTGTCGTCTCCAAAATTAAACCCAATCAAAGAAAAACAACCATCTGAAGGGAAGCAGCTTCCAAGCCTCTCTAAACTGCCTCAACGACCCAATTCTGCATTGGCAACTTCAAACAAAAAGTCTAATCTTCCTTCTAGTCTCGGAAATGAAGAAACCAGAAAGAAACACTTTCCGAACTTATTCAACACAATCATAATTCCTTTGAGTGAATCATCAGATGAAGAGTCTGCGGAACAAGAAGATGGTTCTATGGTTTTGAACAATGAGTTTGAAGATAGCCTTAACTCATTTCTTAAAAGTATCAGAACAAATGAAGAAAAAAAGAAGAAACTAGCCCCTCCTCCTAAACCTGCACGCAAAAACCCTCCAGGAAAACAATCGAAGTCAAAGGTAATATCTATTAATAAGTCCAAGCGCCAGAATTTTGTAAAAAGTGATTCTAATTCACTTTCAATTCTTATGCCTCCTGAAAAGCAAGAAGAGTATAAGAGGCTGAAAGCAATTATTGAAAAAAAAGAAAAGGCGAAAAAGATGTCAAAACTTGATGAATTTTTTGTTGGTCCTACCTTAAAAAATTTGCCTCCCAATCCTCCAGCTGGAGTTTCCACAGAAAACTCGCTAGAAAAACTTGAATGTGAGGATGAAGATGAGAATGATCTTGAGGCTCAACTTCTTCGCGAAAAGCTTCTATCAAGCATGAACAAAAAGAAATCAAACAACATTCTAAATAATCTTCAAAAGGAGTCACTAATTGTTTCGATAAGCCATTCACAAAAGACCAGGAAGGTTTCGCTTGGAAACAACCAGGATAAATCTAAACCTGTGAAGTTAAAGAAGAGTAACCAACTTTTGTCAAAGTTAATCACCCGGTCAGAAAAAACTAATGAACCAAGTCCACAAAAGTCAAACACTTCAAGCTCAAAAGCAGCATTCCAAGACAAGACCATTCATTCAGTGCCAATAATTCATGTCCCCATGTCTGAAGAATCACCAAAAGTTATTGATGACTTGAAGGTCCTGAAAGATTCAGAGAAGATGTTGTTTTTATCTAGGATTGCCATGATTCAAAGACTTGAAAAATTGTCTGAAGAAACTCAACTTCTAATGAACGAAAACAACATGGTGCAAGAGACTGAAAAATTTGCTGAGGATTTGAGGAAGCAGTTAGCACAGGTGGAAGAAATTCTTTCGAACCGCAAGCAAAGGCTCAATCAACTTCGAACCAATTTAAAGGAAACACACAATAAATTGAAGCCTCTTAAACAGAGAGTTGTTGAAGCTGAAAGCATGTGCCTAGCAAGTGGTGCTATTGTTCATGGGCCATCTTACAAAATATCAGCCAAAGGTACAGAGAAAATAGAGGAACTGTGGTCAGGAATCCGCCAAAATGTTGGAACTCTGTTAATGTCTAGATTGGGCGAGAATGATATGAATTTCAATCCCAAAGAAAGTCCTGTCTCTGAAGAAAGTCCAACCCCGCCCAAACCAAATAATAAGCCTGTTGCTGCAGTTGTTTTGCCCCCACTATCAAAGGATA
>Ga0194133_10004888_pt1 | contig 17459 bp, 6 predicted proteins | sample TA2KigOf40mmetaG_FD_155448 | JGI IMG/M metagenome (GOLD analysis project Ga0194133, IMG submission 155448) | Freshwater microbial communities from Lake Tanganyika, Tanzania - TA2015055 Kigoma Offshore 40m | ecosystem: Environmental > Aquatic > Freshwater > Lake | place: Tanzania: Lake Tanganyika... | reverse complement strand
GAAAAAGCTTCGAACAACAATCTTCTAGATTTTTCTTTATGATGGTTAGAAAGCATTTGAAAGAAAACATAAAAGATTTTTCGAAATAAGTTCTTTCGGACAAAAAACTCTTACATTTGCCAAATTCCTTGATAAATGGAGCTCTATTTACCAAGGCAGATCAAAAAGTTTAAATTTAAAAGTAGAAGAGCATTTATTTTTCTACAGTATGTTATCTATTTGTTTGGGACTTCCTTTTCTTTGTCTTCTTGTTATTAATCAACAAGAATATCCTGCCATCCGTTCAATCCAACTCAAATATTCATCCCCAATTTCTGAACTAAAAAAGGGTTCAAGAAAGGGAAATAGGAGAAGACGTTGAACAAGGAAGCTGCTTTCACCGGCACTTCTACTACGTCTACTATAATCACCAACAACGTCAACATCAACAGCCACCCTCGTACATGTAGGGCATGGAAAAAGCTCGAAAAATCCCCTTTTATGTAATATCTGCAAACTTTCCCCTCCATCTAATAGGCAAAATGGAGAAACAGAGAAATTGGCAAAGAAAGGACGTTAGTTAGATGGGTGGTAGTAGTAGTCAGCCTTGCTGAATTGCACTAAAGCATTGCAGCAAAACTGCATGCAGACAACCAACAGAAAGAACAAATGTACCCCTTTTGCTTGCACTCTATCTCCTCATCCCATCCTTGCAAATCCATCCCCGCAGCCACTCCTTGTTTCCTGCCCCTGACTGAATTCTTTACTTACTTAATTTCTCTCAACCATCGATCAACGCCATCGCTAATTTGTAGGTCGACTTTTTTTCTCATAATTTTTTCATTTTCTCTCTGAAATCTTGTTTGGCCTTTAGTTTGATCGACTAAAGCTTAAGACGGATGGATGTGGTAGAGTCTCACTGATTCGAACCTTCATTTTCATTTCCAAAACATCGAATTTCTTTTGGTGCTGCAGGCATTTATTTCCATGTTGAATATTTTATCACGGTGGGCCCTTTCAGTTGAAATAGAAAAGAAGCTAAGAAAAAATTTTCATGCCCTTTGTCCTAATGGCCTACCCAATCCAGCACTAGGCGAAATGAATTTTATGTTGAAACAACATTTACTGATTAAATAACCAGTTTGTTCGGGGATTAAGGGACCAAAATGGCTGAAAATTGGATTAAAAGCAGGTCATCATATGTGTGACTTTAAAATCTTGCATTATTTATTATTCATTGTGTGTTTTAAACATTATGAAAATAAAATACTTTTATTTTCATCCCCTCTTTCAAGAGTTATTTGCCCAATTAAAAGTTTCAAGATGAGACAAAAATAGTGGTGCATTTAGATTGAGGATTTTTTCAGTCAAACTTTTTTTTTGGACATTTTATCAAGTGTTGACTTTCGACTTCTCTGTGATGTTTATTAGAAAACCAGTTGGTGCAATGGGAATCATTTCGAAACAGATGATTAGAAGATGATGGCCAGGAATATAATCACTTGACTTGTGAGAGATGAAGTTATACTTTAAAAGATCACCATTATTTTTCTTCATTAAACTTTGGTGTGCACTTTAAACATTACAATAAATAACAATTCATATTGTAAGTGTGCCTTTTATTTGCTTTCCATACTTCTTCTTCTTCTTCTTTCTCCTCCTCCAATTTTAGAAAAAAAATAATACATTTCCCAATAAAACATCTATAACCGCCAACATAGCCCCAAAGGGATTGCTCTTGGCTAAGGCTTTGCAATTTGCAAAATCTATTAGATCACTTTGCAATAAGTTTTCAGAACTTTGATGTTTTCTTTGTTGTGCTTGCCAAGCTGATAGAATTTACCAACGAGAGTCCTTTTTCGTATGTCTTCGATAGGCCCGACCGACCGGGCCGGATTGATTAACACTGCAGAGGATTTTTATTATTTTGATTGAATAGGCCAAAGGATTTCACAGTGAATCGAGCTTTTACAAAACACAAAATATCATAAAACCACTCTGGAAAAATTGTGTATATAATCATCACTAGAAAGCTTGAAAGTTTTACCCACAAAAGTAGTAAAGACCTAGCTATACCTGATTGGAATATATGCTTATGCTCAAAATATCATCTAATTGATTTCAATTCTTAAGCAACTGAAAAAAAAAGATTCCAAGCTTTTAAAAATTCTTTCAAAAATCATGTTTTTGAAACTGCATTTTCCCATGAAAGCATCAATCTTTGTTGCTGAAGGAAATCTTTAGATTCTAAATTAACCACATGTCACAACATGTGACAAACTTTTGCTGCTATTTTCTCATAAATATTATTTCACCTTGAGATTCAAGATTCATGGCATTTGACAAAAAAACAGGCTGGGCAGAAGGATCTTCGCATTTTTTTTCACTCAAAAACCAGCGACCAAAAAATTATTCAGGCTATCCATTTGAAATCATTGAGTGAAAAATCATTTTACTCTTTCAGTACACTAAAATGTGACGTAAAATGGGCGTTGAAAATAGAAGGAAAAGTCGTTGAAAAGTCTTAAAGAAACATAGAAAGGGGTTGATAAAAGATGAAGAAGGAAGAGAAAAATTGTGAATGAAAACAGGTGGATCTCTATATATAAAGATGGGACAAAAGTTGCAGAGAGAATGAATGCACATGTGCAAAAACGTGAAAGTTTTGCCATGGCAGTGGGTCAGAGGCACAAACAGACAAAGATAAAGTATTTTTACTAACCATTTTTTCAAAAAAAAAAATAGCATAGGATAAAGCGAGGATGTGAGGACGGGAGAGGATTGTAAAGCGGAAGGCCATCCTCGTAGTAGTAGAAAGCACCAGCAAAGGAATGTGGTTTGTTTTTTTGCAGACAGTTAGTAAGGTGATCAATTGGCAGCAGAGAGAGATTTTTGCCAATTTAGAGTTAGAGTTGAGAAGGAATAAGAAGGGCTTTTTTTACTGCATTTAAATGTGTGTGATATGCAGTTGCAGCCGGACCGGCTTGGACGACAGACAGAATGTACAATTCAAACAAACGAGTTTGTTCGTTCGTTTGTTCTCTTTGGGAAAAAAATGTCCTATTTTTTCTACTTACGATAAGTTGAAAGGGAAAGAGAGAGAGGCTTTTTCTTCCCATTGCTTTTGCGCCTCATATGAGCTGCATTTATACGCACATTGTGCATTTCCCGGTTTGTGAAGTCATCTCAAACTCTCTCACACATGTTTTTTTTGTATTCTGGAAGGCAAAATGCATCGGGTTGAAATGTGTGACGCATGCGTATTAAGAAATAGAAACACCCTTTCATTCAAGTACCTCATGATTTCGATAAAATTTACTCAAGGTAACTTATAATATCTATGATATTGCTTGCATAATAATGGAGAAAAGGGTTTTTTTGAGGAAAACAGTCCAATTGTGAAATTGGATATTTAATTTTGGGCAGCAAAAAATATTTGTTTTCGTTCCTTGCAAAATGGAGAACAAAAATTTTAAGAAAAGTTTCTTTTTTATCTATATAAATATCCTTTCTTTTGTGCTTCAAATCCTGGCTTGTTGTCAAGAAGATCAAAACCTTTTTCAGCCTTGATTGACCCTGAACTCTATTACTAAGTTAAGTTTACCTTTAAAGAAAGCAACTTCTACCTTCGCTTTGCTTTTCTGTTCAAAGAGACCCTTTCTGGGATGGGATTGAGAAAAACATCTTTTGATGAAAACAAATATTGAGCAAAGTGCAGTTTAAAGCCTGCAAAAAACCTGTTCCTCTCATTTATTGTTGTTTTTTATTTCGCATTCCAGATCCATCTTCTTGTGGCAAAAAAGTTTGACAGCACTTAAGGTTTTTTAAAATGGATTAATCAGATGTGTGTGTTTTTAAGAAGCAATAAATGGATTTGGGTGGGAAACAGTCTTGAGAAAATTTTAAGCATAACAATTGAGGAAAACGATGAATGCGTTGAGCTTTTTTTTGCATGTTTTTCTTGTTCAGAAAAACTTATATGTAAAGTTTATTTATTTGTTTGTGTGAAACAGAGCATGATTTTGCGAACATCGACATTGCAACTAATGGCTACTTAAATGCTTCAATCTGAGATCAAAAAGTTCAGACGGTCAGTCAGAGGTTTGGTGGGTGTGTGGGCGGGTTTGATGGGTTTGATGGTAATCACCACACCAAAAACGTTTGGGATAAGATTTCAAAGCGTCGAGCACCAACCAAACGGTAGGGCTTTTTCTAATGATATACAATTTCGGGGTTTAGGCAAAAAAAGGGCCAGCAAAAAGTTGATCTTTGAGATGATAGCAATATAAAGGAAAAGGATGTTGCACGACAATCAGAACAGTATAGAAGACAAAGGAGGGTGTGGCAAAAGATAACCAGGTTTTTTTCAAAAGTTCTTTCAAGTTTATTTTCAAAAGTTTGTTTTTGTATCCAAGTCCGCCACTTTGTCAACTTGAATCCGTTCTCGAACTTGAGTAAATCCTAGACTTTCGAGCTGATGCCTTGATCTTGCCCCTTTTCATGTGCTTCAAGTTTTTGAATACCCTTCATCTTTTTCTTTCTCAGGTATAAAAATAGGAAATTCAAAGAATTAAAAAAAATCTATCCTTTATCTGATCTGAAACTTCTCTCACTCATTTCTCTGACGTTTGTTGTCAAACACAGGCAAACACTCAATTTTGTTTTTGTTTTAGCAAAGGTGTGGGATATAGAAAACCTTTTAAGATATCAACTACCTTTTAGAGTTTTTTTAGTTGTCTTTCCTATTCTCTGACATATTCTGAAAAAGGTAAAAATCAATTTTATTTTTCTTCCCAAACTAAGATCAATCTAAAAAATCAAACTCAAAGTCTGAGAAATTGTGCCTTAGTGCACCAAACAGCTGCACTACACTCAAAATCCACCAAGATAAAATTTTATTGAAATTAAACTTTTTACTGATAAAACAATTCCATTTCCTTTGCTTTTTCGCAAGCCTCCTAAGCATAAAACAAACTTTTTGACAATAGGAATATATTCTTCTCTCAATCTGGCAATGAAAATTTTTGTTCAAGTTTCAAGCTGCTAGCAGAACAAAGAAAACAATCTCAATCTTGCTTAATGAAACTAAAACAAATTCACATTCGAAACGATTTGCCAAAAGAAAAAGGATTAGCAGAGCTCTAAGGGGAAGAAAGGCTTGACCCCATTGCAGATGCGTTGGGATATGTCAGGTCGCGGTCCTTGAAAAAAACCTAAAGCACATGCAGATTGAGAATCAACAAGACTTTAGAGGTAAATAAACTAGAAATTTTGTCAAACAAAAAAGTTTTGGACGACGTTATCTGGTTCTAAATTTCCTTCAGGATTTCTTTTAGCCGCAACGTTCTGAACAAAGTTCAATGCCAATTAAGGTTTTCAAATGGGAAATAGTGGGAGAGGAAAGAAGCTGAAAGGTGGGGATGGAAATGGGGTTAGGGATAGCGACAGATAGGGTGGTGCAAAGCAATAACACTTTCTTTAACGATCTTTGTTCGACACTTGAGAAAAAGCAAAATCGTTCCAACCTCTTCTACTAAATAACTTCCCTTTAAAAGAAAGAAGTGGCAATTAAATTTTGTAAAAGGAGAACAATTTGAAAAAATTTAGGAGAACATCAATCACTAATAATTGGATTTCAATCAAGGATTAAAAGAAAATTCAAGGCTACTTTGACCATTCAAATTTGATCAGTGATGACAAAATGTGGCAAAGATTCAAGACACAAATCAGAATTGATTTGAACAAACAGGTTTGTTAGAAAATGCTTAGAAAAGAGACTTTGCTTTCCAAGAGGTACTCTTTTCAACTGCAGTAAAATCCAAAAGCTTTTTTTCAAAAAAATATTCTCTAAAACTTTCAACAGTAAACTTGAAAGACTTTTAATTTGTTCTGTAGATTTTTAAAATGTTTCTGTAGTTTTTATTAGTCCCTGAATCTCACGAGACCCTCAATTCATCATTAAGTCCTAAGCCGTTAATTCGCTAACTCATTCCTTTTTAAACATTTGACTTGCAAATAAGAAAATTAAAATTTATGTTTTTTCATATTATCGGTAAATAATTTGACTTTCATTTGGAAAGCATAGAAGTCCAAAAATTCACATTAGAGGTAGCCATAATGACATTTCAAGTCATTTTGAATTTGAGAGTTTAGATTAGAATTAATTGCATTTGTTTGGGAGTTCTAAATTTCCCAAAGCAAAAAAAGATATAAACAGCAGGCTATTTCTTGGAACTTTAGATAAGCTTAATCAATCCACCAAGGATAACCAATCTTGAAATTGACCTCATAGTCCGAAGAAGTGATAAAATCAGCAATTTTTATCTCATAAAATTTTATTGCCATCTTTACCTTTGGCAATTGGATGAAAAGGCACAAAAAAGTAAGATTTTGGGCTTTTAAGATTTTTTTTCTGTCAGACTTTGCTGAATGAACATATAATTTAAACTCAACAAGATTTTATGCTAAAAAAGATCTATGATGACTATTAGCTGTAAAGGGTTTTCCATAAACTACCTAAACTTCAAAGGTTAACATGGATATCAGAAAAATATGACAAATTAAGGCATTAATTTAATGTGGAATTGTGGGTCTTTTCTTGTTTAAATGTTAAGTTGGGATCTAAATGTCCACGACCAAAAGGCCTCATTTTTGTAGTTTATGATGAGAAATTATTGTCCTCAAAGTTGCCAAATTTGTAATGAACTTTTGTAACCATGTGCTCAAGGGTAACTCATCACTAATAAGCTTTGGAGGATTGAGGGTGTTGGGTTAGTACTAAATATGAACATATCATAGAATTGTGCATGCCATATTCCCAAGACAATCATCAAATTTTTTTTATGAGAAATATGTTTTTAATGTAAAGCACTTTTTGTTTTTGTTAAAATAAGACAAAAACAATGCAAACCAAAAAACAAAGCCAACTATTTTGTAAGCCTGTCGTTCGAATGAAGCAGAGAAACTGAGTTGATTCAAATCGATTGATTAACTCTAAACATTTTTCAATTTTCTGTTGAAAATCCTTGATCATAGATGTGGTGAATAAGAACAAAATAAATTCAAGTAGTTCAAATATAGGAATGAATTGATTTGCATTCAAAATTTCCTTCAGGAAGGTTTTTGCAACCATTTCACAAAAACACAAGAAACCGTTTATCCTGCATTAAAAAGCAGTTGAATTGCTGTAGGAAATGTGCATCATCTATGCGACCTCTCCAAAACGTCTGGGTAACACTTTTTCATTGAAAAAATGGGTAAAAGTAGCTCTTCGGATGCTTCCAATAACTTTTATGAGATCGTGTTATGACTACTAAGTGTTATAATAGTTCAAAACATCTGCAAGCTCTTTGCCACAATAAGCTCTCAAGTAAAAGCTTCACTATTGGTTGGGAAGAAAATGAAAAACTGTTTCAAAACCGTTAAGTAAATATAGAGGGGTTTTAATGAAAATTTTTAGCTGTCTCAACAATTTTTTATCTTTCAATTTCTGCTTTCCCCTTTTGAGACTTTACTTAATAATAGAATTTGGCACAAGTTAAATTTGCAATTTGAACTAGTTTGAGAGCAAGTGTGGATGGAGAAATTTTGACCACCAATATCTAATCCTTTTGAAAGCTTCTAAATTATAAGAATGTAGAAGTTGGGGCTTTGTTCTGAGATGTGAGAAAAAAGAATTGAATTCTTAGGGAGGTTATTTTTCCAGGAAACGAGCGTCTTGTTTTTCATTTCTGAAGTACGTATCAAAGAAAGGCAAAAAAAGCCCCTTCAAGTTTCATCTTGGTGTTGAATCTGACTGTTTTGTTGAAAACTGTGATTTTTCCTTGCTTCTTGTTTTTCTTTGAGGCCTGTCATTCGCAATAACTCTTTATCTTTGCTTTCTTTTCATGCACAAACTGTGAATGCAGTTTTCTCATATTCTTACCTACCAATTTAAACGGTAAATTTATCTTGCCAATATCTTACCTTTAGCATTCTACATTTTGTGCCATCTTGCTTGATTTTACTGTAATGAGATTAAAAAAAACATTGTTCTGAAAAATCGTAAATGAATTTTAGGATGCTAGTTGACAAGACCAATAAAATTTTATTCTCATATTCAGCTTGATAAGATTTTCTTGCTTTCTTTTAGTTTATGCTCAGTTTCAAAAATGAATAAAAATGCTTTAGTTTAAATAAATTCTTGTCTAATTTAATTTATTTCTTCAAATTTCTTTCAAAGATGGTCCAAATCTTTATGTCTGTTGATGATATGTTTCTGCTGAAAAATCAAGGGATTTCTGTGTTGAAAAAGTTCTCTTTTAATAGAAAGTTTTTAATGACAATCATGGAGTTTTTTTTCAAACAAAAAAATTTTATGAATGGATCGTACGCATATTTTAGAGTCTCGACATGCAATTTTGAATTTGAAAGTCAAAGAGAGTTTGACCTCTAAAAATACTTAAGAACTGCATTTACAATCATTTAGGCCCATGGAATTGTTGACTGAAAATAATACTTTATTTAAAAGTTATATAACCGAGTCAATTTAAGCTTCATCAATCTAATCAGAAAACCATAAAAAAATACATAATTTTTACTTCAAAAATAACTATATATTAATAATCCAGTTTTCTTTTTGTGAATTACTTAGTTTTAAATAGCTTGTAAATCTAAACTATATGCTTAAAATCATACCGTGAAGCAATTAAAATTGATTCGAATGATCTTTTTCCATGGACTGAGAGTGAGAAAAACTTGAGTTTTGGTTCTGAAAAATCGGTCAATGAACTCATATACCGAATCCAGCTACTCGCCGTTGGCAAAAAAATGCAACAGACATCCACGCCTTCAATCACTCCCACATGCAATCAACTAAAAAACAAGGTGATGAGTTAAAAGCATCTTGAAATTTCACTTTTTCCAAAACTTTTTTTGCATCTGTAAAAGTTTCCCTTTCCCTCTTCCAAATCTTTTGACCAATTCGAGACAAATTTTTCAAATGATTATGAAGCTTTGAAAAAACAATTACCTTTGCTGTCTGATATATTTTGACAAAATTCACTCCATGTAAGTCAGGTAGCTAGAGCAAAATAATTTGTCATACATCTGTGTTGGTGTCTAGTCTTCCTTGTGGTTTTGAAAGTCACATGTGAAATCTGATACAAAGTCCATTCGAGCAGAACGTGGGTCATTGATTGTCCATTAAATTTTGTTAGATGCAACCAACTAATGGTGAAGAAAGAATTATTCTCAACTTCATGCAGCTTCTTTACCCCCATGAAACATGACCAATCAAGATGATTATTGTTTGGACCATACATGAATTCAAACAGGCTGGTAATAATGTTCAGTTGACCCCCTCTGAGACATTCTTTTGTAAATCAGCTCAGGTTTTGTCCACATTAAAATCAAGACTTTAATTCAACAAAAATGTTTGTTTTACTAAAAACTACACTAATGTAAAATTTTCTTATTGCTATACTCTAAAGAACGTTGAAGCTTGAAAAAGTTATAAATTCAAAACTACAAATATCTAAATGAGACTAATATCACTTTTTAAGGCTAGTCTCTGAGAAATTTTCATTTTTATTTCTCTAGAAAAAGTCTATGTTGATTAGCTTCACAATAAGAATGTCAGAGTACTCTTTTTGTCAATACTTTTTTGTTAATAAACCCTTTTGAAGACTATTTTTTCATCCCACTGAACCAGTAAACACATGGTGAATGGCATAATTTGTTGTTTTGATGACTAAATGTAAAGTTTTGCAGCCAGCGCCATTTTTTTGCACGTACTTTAAATTTATTGCTTTAAAATATACCTTTTAGAAGGTGAAAAAGTGTTTTGCCAGAAACTGATTGTAAATGATTTGTTATATTGACCATCTGGATCTATGTAAAAGTAAAGGCCAAAAACTTATCAGCTTTGGATTGAAAAGATGCTGCTGCTTATTTTCTTGAACATTTTGAACATGAAATAACTTGTTCATCAGTTTAACTACTTGTAAAACTTAAGTAAAAGTAAAATTCAGTTTTGTTGAATTCTATTTCTATTTGAGAGGGAAAGGATTGACCTAAAATTTGAAAGGAATCAATGGACTCAATTTTAATCAGAAAGTTGTCAATAGTATCGGATTGAATATCTATTTGTCGATTTCTTGCTAATGGGCTTGAGATCTTCAGAGACTGGAAACTCTCCTTGCTATTCAAAACTTTTTTTCTTTCATTTTGTGCTCCTATATACTCAACACTGTTTTTTTTGTTTTGACAATATGCATAACATTCTAAACGATTTTATTGAACCTTACTTGATTTTGTACTGATTCATAATATGTATAGCACTTAAATCTTATAATCTTTATTGAGTGTTGTGAAAGTGACAAGGTTATGATAAAATACTGAGGTGGTTATTGAAGAGTGTATATATAATACTCTTCCTTTTTGACTCAGTAAAGTAAATAGTTCATTTATTTAGCCAGCCATTATGTCAAAATCTTTTTTGGTCCCTTTTTAGATTATCTTTGTGTGAGGTTTAGAGATTTTTGGAAATATTCTTTCTTCGAACAAAGGAAAAGAAAGATGTGGATTTATATGACATTTTTCGACATTCCTAAATTCAATAAACTTCAGATGTTGCTTTTCCTCCATCCAAAAATGGTCAAAACCTAAGCACAATTAGGTTTTGCAAAGAATGTTAGTCGTCTATTAGAATTCAGCGCATTAATTAGTGAAATTCGCTTCTTCACTGTTGTGATTCATTCAACTTTCTTTGAATGGCACTTTTAAGTTTAGATATCCCAGATAAATGGAAAATAATTGATGAATCAATAAGGATTCAAAGCTTGGTACCAAAAAGAGATTGCCTCAAGATTCTACTCAACGATGCCCAGGAAGAAATAAATTGCATTTAAACAGTGTTTCAATACTTAAATTTTTGAATATTATTTTGAGAAATGCAAAATAAAATCTCATGAAAGACTGTCTAAATCTCATAAAAGACTATCTTTGAGTATTGAGTTAACCAAAAAACCTTATTTAATTTAAAGGATAAAATTAAGTACATAAATACATCATTATTTTGTGGAATATTCCCCTACCAAAAAATAAGCCTGTTTATGCATGTTTGAATGATTTTAAGGTGTTTACACATGTTTTTTTGCCAGTTTATGAAGAAATTTGCACCATTAACATGTACATTCTGGTGTGCCAGGTGTAAACAGGGGTGATACACCAGAAAGCGAGTAAATGCACCTGAAAGTTGGCATACAGTGGGTCTTATTTTTGATAGGGTCAAAATTTAAGTTTTATGTTCTTTGATAAACATGCGGAAAGAAGCAAAAGTTTCTGCCTGTGATATGGGGAAACAAAACAAAAACATCAAATATCTTGAGCAATTTGCAAATTGTACTTTAATTTTCTTTATCAGTCATTAAGAGCATGCCATACTGCAATTGTGTCTGAATGGTACGAAGGTACTTGTATTTAAAATATGCCTTTGACCAACCGCTGTAAGATTTTTATATTTTATCAAGACAAGTTTTAACTTTGAAAAATTAAATGTTCATTTTGTCTATAATTTTTCTCAGAGGATACCCAAAAGAATTGGTAAGACCTTTATTTATAAATTAAAACTGCATTTGGGTTTAGATTTTCATCTGGGTTTTGTCTTGGAACCAACTTTCAGGTTGTTTATTTCGAGTTTTTCAACCAGAAAGAGAAAAATAGAAAATATTTTTCAACTCTTGGGCAACTTTTCTTCGAGAATGACTACAGTATTTTGATTAGAGGTAGAAGAAGTCTACTTTAAGTGCAAGTGCATGGCACTCTGGGCTATAACTGCCAAATACGTTTGAGTCATAAATGAGTTATGTGAAAGAATAAAGGCTGGAATTTTTTTAACACAAAAATAAGGAGATATGAGTTTGAAGAAAACAAGAAAATGGATTTCCAAGACTGATTTTTCTCATTGATGTACTCCAACTTGGCGAGTTTTTTCATCATGTTCAGAAGATGAGATGAGATTTCATTGCAAGATCTTCTCATCTAGAGATAGTGAAACATGAACCTCTTTCAATTTTCTCTCAAATTTAAGCAATTAACACCAAAGCAGTTTGGGAACACATTCACTACTTTTATTTTAATTTTATCGCGAGGATTTTTTCCTATCAAAAGGTTCAATTCTGAGGAATTTGTGTTATTAACCTTTTCAAAGGATGTGGAAACAATTCCTTGTGAACTAAAGACCAACGAAAAAAAAGCAAACTCCTGTTTTTCGTGTGTAAAAAAACCCAACAGCACCAACCCAACCCAACTGAACGGCATTTCGTCGCTGCGCCTTTTGAGATATGGAATGTTATATAGCCAATGTTTTTAAACACTTCATAATATAAATCTTGGCAGAAAAAGTTTGATCGTTTTTCAACAATTCCCTGTACATTTGTCCACACTTTGAAACGGTCCATGACACAACGTTAGGCAGGCACGCCGAGATGCCCGAAGACACGGCCTTGAAAATGCCATTTCACTTCCTTATTCTTCAACATACAAAATATATTTTTTTGCTGTTGTTTTATTGCCCAATAGTATTCAAAGATTCTAAAAATAAGTATGTTTCAAATCACTTGACAAATTGCTACAGGATTTATTCAATCTAATGCAACCTCACTATATAAGTTCATTCCGAAATGAATATATTCAATACATTAAGGATTGGAAAAAACATCCAAGTGTCTTTTGTTGGAAAATATTTTTATCTTACTTTTATATAATTTAAATATTGTTTTATCAAAGATTGTAGGATTTGCACCAAGAGGCCTATATGGGGATTTCTCTTTCCAAACTCTCAGTATGATGCCTATTGAGAATCTGTTTTTGTTATATAACAATCCACCTGTGTCTTCATGTGTGAGTGAGGGTGTGTGTATATCCCTGTATATGTACAAGAAAGATAAACAGCAAAAAAAGAGGACCTTTTTCCGGTCACGTGATCCTCAACCGCGAACAAGGCAACGAATATGTTCTGCTGTGTTGCTTTGCTCAAGTAACAAAGCTGATTCATTTGACTTGGGATAGAGCTCAAGCCAACTTACTGCGATCAAGCAGTGATCTGTTAAAATTGCCAGATCAGGCTTTTTATTAGATTATCCCCTGAAAGACATGATTTGATTTACACATTAACATATAAAGAGTTATATTTATTTTGTTTCAACAACCCTATTTACTTGTGATATCTTGACATTAACATCTGCTGAGGCCTTAAAAGGTAAGAAATATCCTAAAGTTTGATTTCATTTTTGCTTTGATATTTGATATTGCCTCCATTGTTTGTGTTGAGGCTAGTTAAGTGTATCCTCAGCTGGATAGCTTTAACTGAGATCTAAATGTCTCACGTTTGTATTTGATGTGTCATTTTCGTTTCATCACTTGTAAAGTTCATTTATTTTTGGACAAAGCACAAACACATAACTGATTCTGTAGAGAGTATTTGTACATCTTTGTGTGTTTGTTTTAGTATTGCCAGTTTACAGTTTCAATGTCAACTTAAATACTTCATTTTGTTCAGATACCAGACATGAGAGTGATAAAATTGACAGGCAAAGGTCAAACCGAAAAACCTTAAAACTTTTTTAGCATATGTTTCATATTGAACTCAAAATATAAAAATGATTTGGCCCTTTTATGCCTTCCAGCTTACTGAAGAAGGTTGTAGTTTTTAGATCAGAGCTCCGTTAACGAAAGATAGGATTTTTGAAAGTATTTGACATTAGCTAACGTGAAGTTAGTTTCAATTGTTCTTGAGCTAAAAATAAGCACATAAACTTTTCAATAAAACTTAACTGAGATATTCTTAAGTATAGTGCCATCAATAAATTTCATTAAAAAAAATGGATCTCACTGAGGTTACAATATCATTGGAGTCACCGTTGCAGAGCACTAGGCTAGGAATCTGAGAGGTTGGGGTTGTATAAAACAAGCTAAGTGCCCCTTTAATGATCAAATTTGCAAGGTGAATTTAAAAAGATTTTTAAAAAAATCCATTGGCCATAAAAAAGTCATTCAGACTAATTTCCAAGTAAAAAACTTCTATCCTGCTTTGATTATCAAAGTCACCAATAAATGAATGGCAAAACAAAAACTGAATACAATTTTAATAGGAAATTCTCAGAAAGTACCTGAAGCATGTTATTCAAGAGCAAACATCTCCAAACAGTGAATTTGAATACACCAACATTAAAAATTTGAGTTAAATGTGTCATCAGTTTGATTTATTTTACTAAAACCAGGTGGGTGTAGATAATAAGAAAAAAGTAGTTTCTTGTCATCTTTCATCATCACTAGCATTTTGTAATGTGTAGAAGATTAATATTGGGTGGAGTTGTGAAGGTAGGGTTGGAGGAGGATGGATATGCCAATTATCTTACTTTTATCTCACATACTTATGTAGTGAGTGTTTTGAATAAAACTTCCTTTAAGGTTTTCAGTCATTTTAAATCTTTAGCCACATTTCTCTATAAAAATATCTAAATTTGTTGAATTGCCAGCTACAAGATTTTGATGTAAAAATCAAATGAAATTTTAGATTGTCAAGGGAAAAATATTTAATACTTAATCAAAATAACATTAAAAAGCCAAATGTTTATAAAAGAAATATGAAACATTTTACTTTAAAAAATAATAAATTATCCGAAAAGCTAAATTCTGTAAAAATTGTTGTCAACAATCAACCACCAGATGAATTATTACTAGACTCGATCATTGGTTTAAACGATCCTCAAACTGACAAATTGCTTCAATCCATTTGAGTAAAAAAACAAGATTAATGGCACCTTTTTTATGTGCGATTTAATGTTTCAGTTGCTAGTTTATTGGTGACATTGTTTAAATATAATTTACTGTTATAACAAATGTTTTTATTCCTCTCATACCTAACTATTGATTTTCTGTATTTTTTCCATGATTAGGCATTCATCTTTTGTTCTCATCGTGACAATTTATCACATTCACAACTTTTGTTATTGCATTTATTATCATGGTTACAGACTGAGCAGAAGATCCATTTTTCTGCATAGATATTTCATTTAAAGATCTTTATCCTCAACTGCAACCCTTACTTTGAGGGGGGTATTAGCCTAGATCCACCCTTAAGACTAACTTTGTGTTCAGGTGTTCCAGAAAATTAGGTCAAGTCTCCAGCTGGAAAGGACACTCTTTATGTTTCAATGAACACTTTTGGAATAACATTAGATAAGTAGACTGCAAATAATGTAGAATGGTTATTCTGTAAATGGAATTACTTCAAATTTTTATTATCATAAAAGTTTTTGAAACAATATTTATTTCTCTCAAGTCATTCACAGTTTTACTTTTTGTGTGTCTTCACTGTATTATAACTTTTCTTTCTTTTATCAGTTCGATGCAGCCGATTCCTCTCTTTAATTGAGTTCCAATTCTCAAAAGTTTTTTTCTGGCTTTTATGAAGTTATAAAAGACAGTTACCTCCCCTCCCTATTAACCTACCTGCCTTCTTCAAGCGGAAATTATTGATTTAAAAAAACACTAAAAGTGACTTTTGTTTTTTTACAATGTAATTGCTTTATTTCTAGAAACATGACGACGGCAGAAACCATCTCATCATCTATTTTTTCTGATGTAACTACCAGCATAGCAGCCTCGACTAGCAAGTTTACTGATGATTTTGATGATGCAACAACGATAACAGAAGCAACAGTCCTGGAGGATGACTTGAGGAGCTCAAGTGTGGCCTACCATGAGACAGAGTCTTCCACAGCTCTGGTCGTAGAAATTGCAAACATGACCTTAAAAGCACTTTCAGACAATCACGATTCAAGTCAGAAAATAGACCTTCAGGTCAGTAAGATAAACAAACTAATTAACTTTCCAGACACTGAAAACAGGTTTTTTAGAAGTTTGAGAACAAGTTAATTTTAATTATGAAGAAAAATCTGATCAATGAAAGAAACTTCTGCGCTCATTAGTAAAATTAGAAAAATATTTCATTAATGGCTCAATAAAATCAATTATCCCATTAGAAACTGAGTGAAGAAACTTTCTCAAAAAAAAGATTGTTTTTTAATCCACAAACCTTAAAATGCAGTTATAACTTGATGAATTTTGCTGAAAGGTCTTCTTGAGTAAACCGGGTAATGCAAAATATCCGAAAGGGATAGAAAAAGAAGGCTTTATTGCATTGTACTTCAAAATCATAATTTCGAGCTGCACAAAGAACAACTATTGAAAAAGTTGCAAAAAGTCAATATCTTTGATTGATCAAGATGGTGGAAGAGGAAACATGGTTTTTATATAAAGGGCTTTTTTCAAACACTAAGCATGAAGTATTGGTTTCTTGAAGTGAAAACTAAACCGTGGGCAATTCTCACTGCACAATGAAGGTAACACAAAAAAAAGCTGCACATAGCCTTCCACTTAGTTTTGCCCACAGGAAATCACCAACAAAGTCGTCAACACGATAAAGATTGCAACGAGAACAACTGTCACCTGATCAGAAAAAAATCAGCCAAGCAAAGTCCCTTTTTAGTGTTACAAAACTTTTGAAAAATCATGAATAGAAATCAAGACATGAAAACTTTGACCAAATTTAGAGTATAAATATGATATGTACTTCATCGTCAATGGGATGGCAAAATCTTGATCCATTTGGCTAATAAGTTTGAATTTAGAAGGAAATCCAACTTTTTTTGTATCTTGGAAACATTGTATGCCACAAAAATAAACTTTGCAAGTTTTAGGGTCAAAAAATGTATCCATTTTTCCACGTTTTTCAAGGTAATATTTTTGCCATTGAGCTTGAAAATATGTTTTTGCACTCATTTATTGGCTTTCTTCCTTTTCAATTATACTTTTGATAATCAAGTAGAAACTACTTTCTTTGATTCGCCGTACAACCCTCATAAATAATAAAAAAAAGGTCTATTTGAAGTTGACTTTAAATGAGTCCTCAAGTCTAATCGGCGTAATAAGTTGAGCTTTTGCTGAATCTATATTGCTAATGCCTTTCCTGCGATTTCATTAATAATTTGAGTTGAAAAATATTTAGGATATTCTGTACATGCATATTGTATCAGGTCATGAAATAGTGCTCACAGGAGTAATTATACCTCTTTTGCATTCAAGGTCTCTTGTGTATCTTCACACGAATTCTAATCTTGCAAAGTGTGAAAGAAAATTTAATTTTGATTTTTAAACTCTTCATTATTATTATTGTATATAAACAAAGATCAAAAATAGATAGGAAATGAAATTGATTGAGAGATAGTGTCAAAGCATATTGTGAACATTAACTAACAGAATATAGCATATCAATTTGATGATGACTTTTATGTAATATATTTTTAATGATAATTCAGGCTCTTTGGAAGTGGCTAGAACAAGGTCAAAACCAAAACAACATTGGCAATGGTGCTACTGGTATTGGTTTGAACGAGGCAAACCTGGTAAGTTTTAGAAAAAAAACAGAATCAAAA
>Ga0194133_10004887_pt1 | contig 17465 bp, 17 predicted proteins | sample TA2KigOf40mmetaG_FD_155448 | JGI IMG/M metagenome (GOLD analysis project Ga0194133, IMG submission 155448) | Freshwater microbial communities from Lake Tanganyika, Tanzania - TA2015055 Kigoma Offshore 40m | ecosystem: Environmental > Aquatic > Freshwater > Lake | place: Tanzania: Lake... | reverse complement strand
CTGTCATCTTCATCATGTCATCTGCCCTTGCCTATCCCGAACAGGGTGCCTTCGAGCTGGCGTTAAATTCTACCCTCAACTACGGAGTTGTTGTCAAGAACCTCTACAACGCAACAAGGTGAAAATCGAATCCAAGAACTTGAATTTTCCTTTGATATTATTGTGATTATATTTTGTTAAATTTAAAGGATTTTCATCAAGGTTTCGTGCAATGGTACAAGCCAAGTCGTCATAGGGTGGATGCTACGTGAAACGTCAGTAAGTTAAATCATGCACATTAAATTGAGACAAAAAGGGGTATCCTCAAGTAGGTGGCTATATTGAAAGTTAACCAAGCCATTATCTTTTTCTTTTCATAAGTCGTATTCTATGAGTGTTTGTTGGTTTATGACACCGCACACTTTTAGTGTAAAAAGTCTGTGATTGGTTGACCCGATTAAATCTTCTGTCAGACAGCACTTGTTCGCTCATGGATGCATGCTTTTTCATCGTTAACACTTTTTCTGTTTGTTCATTAATTAGAAATAATATTTATATTTTCAGTGTTGGAATGAGTATGCATTTCTCAACTTTGGATACGACGGGGCGGCAAAAGCTTATTATGAAAACCCTAACATTCCACTGTCTCTTTCACCTGATGACAACGGAACTTCGCCTAGCTTCTTAAAAGTACCCGAAGAAACGTACAAATGCTCGGACTACATCAATTTGGCCAATGTGAGACCAACTCAGGTAATGTTTTTGGAAAAAAGAATCCAAGACTATATTTTACAAAATTTATGCTTCATGTTTTATTCAGGCTCTACAAATCAACGATGCAAAAGGTAGGGACATCATAAATGATTTAAATCATATTGCTACTCACATTAGGTGATTCATTACAGGCCAAGATTTACTCAAGCAAAAACCAAAGTACGCTGTTGATCATGATGGAAATTTCTTGTTTGTTATTTACATTCGACCCGTTACAACCAGTCCCAACTTTGCTGCAAAAGTAGATGTGTCAATGCAGGGTACATTTCTTAACGCAATAATAAATGTTTATGTATGTCTTGATGAAAACTTTACCTTGTTAGGTGACCATGGTTACTTGAGTATAGTTGATTATCCATTACTACCATTTTACGGAGTGATGTGCGGTCTTTATGTCATCATGGGGGTTGCATGGCTTGTCGTGAGTGCCAATCATTGGAGGGATCTATTGAGAATACAGGTTGCTTGGAAATTTCATTTCGTACAGTCCATTATGATTTTCAATAAATTCACTGTAGTTTTGGATCGGCGGAGTTATCTTTCTCGGAATGTTAGAAAAGGCGATGTTTTTTAGTGAATACGAAAACATCAATTCCACAGGAACGTCTACCACAGGCCTTATTTTGACTGCAGAGATTGTTTCCTGTGCAAAAAGGACGCTGGCCAGGTTTTGCATTCTATATTTCCAAAATGATTAGCTCATTTACGACACTTAAATATTTAAGGATGCTGGTGATCATTGTAAGTCTTGGTTTTGGAATCGTCAAGCCTCGGCTAGGACCAACTTTACACAGAGTTGTCGGGATAGGAGGACTCTATTTCGTTATCGCAAGCTCAGAAGCATGGCTTAGGATTGTCAAACCTAAAAATGACATTTCAAGCACCACACTCTTTGCGGGTATTCCGTTGGCTGTGATTGACAGGTAAATAATATTTCATCTAAATATATATCCAAGAATGGAAAGTTTGTCTATGTGCAATTCTAAGAAGGTAGAGCAAACGAAAAAAATAAAAAAAACCGGCTACAAAGGCCAGCTTATTTGATATTATTTCACCCATTAATTTCATTTTCTTTTCACAGCTCAATTTGTTGGTGGGTTTTCTCCGCACTTGTAGCGACAACTCGTACCCTTAGGCTACGAAGAAATGTCGTCAAATTGTCTTTGTACCGACACTTCACCAACACACTTATCTTTGCTGTTATTTCATCAGTCGTATTCATGTTGTGGAGTATCAAATATCATAAGTTAGAAGATTGTCTAATAGGTGAGAGAAACTTTTGAATTGAAAGGACCATCATAGTTGAGTAACCAATTAATATCTTCATTTTTAGATTGGCGTGATCTATGGATAGACGAAGCTTTTTGGCACCTTCTTTTTTCCATTCTCTTGATAGTCATCATGGTTTTGTGGAGGCCAAGTCAAAATAACCAAAGATATGCATTCACGCCTCTTTTAGATAGTGAAGGTTAATAAATATTCTTCTAAAAGTCCCAATCGTTTTTTGACACCATTAAGTCTTTTCAGACGAAGAGGATGCCGAGGATGAGGAAGGTGGATTCTATGCTGACGCTTACGATACAGTAAAAATGAGAACATCAGGTATTTAAAAAGCCATTCCAAATTAGTCCAATGAATCGTAAACTAAAGCTGTTGTTACCTTTCTCAAAAGGTAAAACACCAAAAGGATCTCCCAAAGAAAAATCTAATCCTGATGACGATGATCCAATGAAATGGATCGAAGAGAACATTCCAGAGGCTGGCGACAATCCTCTACCTGTCCTCGATTCAGACGAAGAGCTCGAGAACGCCAAGTTTGAAATAAGCAAAATGCAGTAATTTATAATGTTTTGAATTTAAATTTTCCCTCGTTTGAAAGAAATTTGTCATTCTTTAAGGCTTGCTGATGTCTAATATTTTTTTGATTACCACAGCTCAGGTTGGGTTCATTCTTACGGTGAACTTAATCCATGAACAGATTCCAATCCCTTACAACCCGCCCAACAGTATTTAAGAGTTTGATTGTTACATTTTCCTAATTACTTTAATTTCTGATTGCGCTTGTCAAAATATAATGTGGTCATTTTTCCCTATTTACAGATTGAAAAACAAATGAGATCAATGGCTGGGAGGAAGAGAGTAAAATCCTAAGTTACATAATGTACCATCAGAATAATCGCCAGCTTCATTCTGATGTCTTACGAGCATGATCATCTCAAAGCTCTTCTTTTCGGGTTCCTGATTCTCCTTTCTTCTTAGAGTTCAATTTTTTCTCACTTGATTCAGTCAGACAACTTCGTTCTTTGCTTGTTTTTAGCACTCTTTCATTGCAAAGGAAGTGTTCAAGAGTTAAATCATCTTGGTGCTTAAAATACCAGTCCTCAATATCAGCTTCGTGGTTCTCGACGAGAGACTCACATTGGGTTTTGAGATGAGTTATTTCGGCAGAGGGCTTGTGCCAAAGCTCGTGTGGCATCCCAAGGTCAACTTTGACACCTTTTGAAACAAGCCCTTCTAAAGCTCTAAAATCATGCAGGACATGAGTAGAATCCGAGCAAAACTAATTTTCATTGTGGTATGAAATACCTGAAGGTCTCACTCATTCCTCTGTCAAACCTGGTGCTGTCAGTGCGCTCCTTGTGGATACGATACTCTAGAAGCTTCTCACAAACTGCTTCCTTTTTTTCAAATCAATTATTATTTTGGGACAAAAATGGGAATTGTAAATTTCCATACCATAGTATCTATTAGTCTGAGTTCAGATTTTGCATACTTGGTCCTTTTCTTCTCTTTCTGTAAATTGTTATCATTCAGTTTAAGAATCGACGAGCTGATAAAAATTCTTGCCTGTACTGAGTAGCCAGTTTCTAAAACTTCATGCTTTTTACTAGACTCTTGCAGAAGAGTGACGAATTCTTTTGACACGATTTTACAGACCTCACATTCTGTGGCATACTTGACTCCATAGTTGACCTCATCAAATGTGTCTCCGTCAGATTTGGAAACAAAGAGCAGAATTGAAATGGTAATCAGATCGAACAGGCTCATCCTCTCAATCTAAAAATAAAGTTTCAAATCAAACTTTTTTCCCCTGCAATGGTTTCATAAAAAGAACAGTTATTTATTATGTTGAAGCTCGTGTTGACAATTATTTCACTGGTTTAATAAGCTTTGGTTGGCTAGATCTTGTTCACTTCAACTTCGAAATCTCCTTGGAAAGATCTTGCAAAAAGTCCATGAGACCATGAAGCATTACTGGTGATGAGTCTGTGGTGGTAATTTGAAGTGCCTTGGAATACATATCTTTTGCCCAGTCGCTTTTCTCAGTTGATTTGCCACTTGCACCTTTCTTGGAGGAGCCACTCAAAAATTTATTCAGGCCTAAAAGATTTTGTTGGCATCTCTGTACAAAAAGCTTCAGCAATTTGTTTAATTCTGCATCAGAACTGACGTCTGGCACTTCATCTTTGGGCTTAAACTTGTGATCTTTTATTACTGGAAATGCCCCCAAAAATAGTTGAAAGACTTGAACAAAGTGGCGTTTAGAAAGATGAGAATCGTCCATTTGAAATTCGACAAGGGACACCTAGAAAAAAGTGAGTTAAGATTCACGTAAGTCTTTCAAGTGCCCTGACAAAAAGTACAAACCTGTTCAAGGATGCATCTCAGAATTTCATTGATGTCTTCGACTGCTGCATAAAGTGCAATTGCCTTTTCATAATGATTTTCTGCTAGCTGACGATAAAGTTGCGGCCGCCCCGTAGACTCAGACGGGCCAACACGATGACAAAAGTGGTACAAGTTGGCCAGTCTAGCGTGAACCGATGCACTACGATACTGATAAAATATAAATCGAAATCAATGTTTGATTACCACACAACTTTTTTGTCACATTAATACCTGATAAATTGGTAGGCGAGACTTTTCTTGCGGCCTGTCAACTTCACAATACTTCAGAGATTTGGCATAATGATCTGCAATTTGCCTGACAACTTCAGGACGAGACTTTCTAGACAGTGGAGCAAAGTCCTGGAGTTGTGACCCTATTGTATAATGTGTAGTGCTTAATTCCCTGAAAGAGAAAAAAGTTTCGGGTTAATTACCAAACAAAGGGACAGGAAGATGATAATAGTCAACTTTTCACCAAGTTATAGTGTCATAAATCCCAGCATTTTTGGATTTCCGATGGCCAAGTATTTGTAAAGCTTTGTGGTAACAATCGATAGCCTGACCATAGAGACTTGCTTCAATCACACTAAACTCAACTTCTTCAGACTCAGAGCAGGTTTCAGTCTCCCTCATCGACATACAATAGGCCTGTCAACTTTCGAGTTTATAAGATCTGGAGGCTGTGTTGAAATGCAAATATTTTACCTCCATTCTTCTTAGACGACCCATATTTGAAAGAAGAAGCGCATGATTGGCTTCGTCTTCTAGGTTTTCAAAATGGACAATCCCTTCTGAAAGATGCTGCTCACTTTTCAAGAGCAAATCTTTGACGGCAGAAAGGTTCTCCCCTGATAATTGGCGAGCAAGTGTAGAGGCCTATGGGAAAATTATCAATTTTAATTTTCAAGAGTGCCAAAATTAGTAGCACAGCAATTTACCTGGTTCATGTAAAAAGCTCCCAATTCGTTTTTGACATTTCCTATTCTCTTTATGAGACTTTTTTGTTCAAGATCTCTTGAAATTGGAACGTATTTTAACGACTTTTCCAAGCACAGACAAGCCAAACTCAAAGACTCCTCGATGTCTTTGGGCATCTTGATAAGCCAATCGCGCTTCTCACAATCAACATGTTGTTCAATCCTAAATAATTTAATGTATTTTACTACTTGGCGGCTCAACATTTTGGGCTCTGATCAATTTTAACCTTTCAACAATGGCACTGTCTGCCTCGGTTTCAGCTTCATTATATTGCTCTATGTAGGATACAATGTTATTGCTCCAGTTTTGAACGATGAACAAGTAAGCATCTCCAGCAATTCCATAAGCAAAAGAAAGTGTCGAATTAATGTCTGATCTTGGAATTCCTTTTTCTAGTTGACGCACCATGTGGCGACAGTTTATTGACCTTTTTATGCACCTAGAAAAAGTGTGCTCTAAAGAACAAGTTTGTGAAAATGATTATTTAAGTACTCCACCTTATCACTTTTCCAAATTCTTTCCTGATGAAATGATGCTCAGCTAATGTGACATATACAAGGAAAGTTTTGCGTAACAGAACTGTTTTGAGATGCTCGTACCATGAAAGTTGTACTTTTTCTCTTACTAAAGAGAACTGCTCGCAGAGAACGTTATCCTGACAAAAAGAGAAATTGCTAGCTTGCAGAATATCGTGAGAAATGCTAAAGCAAAAGATAAACCTTGATAGCAATTGCCTGTTCCGAGTCATTGAGAGATGCAAAAGGCATTGGAATAGCTATGTTCGGTCTTGCCATTTTTGGATTGTCTCGTTCATGTTGCTCAGATCGTTTCTTTAGAAGCAATTCCTCTTCGTCTCTATGGGCCGCTAAAATCTTATTTGAAAAAGTGAACTAGAGGTTACTTGAGGAATGACCAAGAATTATTCATAGTTATACCTCTAGAAATTTCAAACCGCATCCTATGTGTTCAATAGCCAAAAGACATCGTTCTTTTGTACTTTTTGTAATTGGAGGTGGAGTATAATCTTGATCAGTATTCTCCTAAAAAGGTTGTATTTTAATATCTGATAAGGTCACTTTTCGATCCAGAAAAATACCTTATTAGTATCCTCAAAAATTTTCTCAGTCTTACAAAGCGTCTCGATTTCAACCATGGCTGCAGTTGTTAAAGTACAGGACTGTTTCCGGCCATCGAAGGAAGCATTTGTGGTGTCATTGATAGATTCGTCTTCGCTCTAATCCAGTAAATATAACATGTTTGTAAAGGTCTGGCTTCAACGGTTAATAATATATAATTTCTTTGTTTTTTAAATGAATTGTCTTTACCTGGCATTCTTCTTCATTAGCTGACGTCGGATCGATATCATCTGGAATGAAGATGTCTGAGAGGAGGTAATGAGCTGATGTTGCTATATAGGGAAATCTCTCAATGTCCAATAACTCAAGACACTTTATAAGTAGCTGCCTGGCATTGCTTTCTTCGTCTTTGCGTCCAGTGCCAGTCTAAAACAGATGAAATGGTATGACTACTTGTATTTTATCAATTTGAAAGTAAAAAGAGCCTCACCAAAATATTTCTGGCAACTTTATACAAAAGCATTGAAACTGCTGTTCGAAATGGATTGTTTTTGGAACCTTCCTGACTATTTTTCTTGGGAGATTTTCCAGATTCAGCTTCTTCACAAAGCGAGGTTAGATCATAAAGCTTCACAACATCGTCATCTTTTCCTTTAAAGAGCCAATATGTATGACCCTCCTAAGAAAGAGTTACTTGAAGGAAATATTCTTTGAAAAATGTTCATTTGTCACATTTTACCTTAGCAGCTTTAGATTTTAGAAATGCAAGGATATTCCGAGCAACATCTCGAATGATTCCTTAAATAAATAAAAATAAAGTATGAGTCTGAGAAAAAAACGTTTTCTAATCGCATTAAATTGTTCAATTAAAATTAAATGCTAAAAATTATGTTAAAGATTTAAAAGATAAAAAAAGCACCTGGAGAAAACTTTCCATTCTCACTCAGCTTTGGGAGATCTTCAGTCTTTATGAGCTCATACTTCTGAACAATCCCATCCTTTGAGAAGTGTTTAATGGTTATAGAACATTATATTACTCAAACCATAACTTTTCTTTACCAAGTGATAACACATCAGAACCTCTGGGACTTGACACATCAGATTGTCAAGCCAATAGTCAAGGCCAGTAAGAATATTGATCGGCTGGTTCATATTGTGCAATCTGCAATCACAGGAGAAAAATATCAAGGTGATTATTTTTCTGAATAAAAACTAAAGTTTCCTTTAATATTCTTGAAATCGAATGAATGGCAACCTCAAAATATGAACAAATTTTGGAATATACCTCAAACTGACAGAAGGGTGTTCTGAGTCTCCGAATATTGGCATGTCAGATCCTATTAGCATTCGAATGTCTTCAAAGTTCCATAAAAGAGTGCGTGCAAATTCGTGTGAAGGAGCTTTAATTTTTGGTTCGAAGTCTTGAGGCCGTGGCTCAGGCAACGGTGGGTATTTGAAAAAGTTATCTAAATTATCTGAAAAGAGGAGGTATATTTTGATCAATTCAGTAATTATTGTAAATAAGGAAGATGATTAAACCTGACTTCGGCGAATCTTCAAAAAGGGCATCCACTTTAGGTGGGTGTGTTTCACCATCCTTGAAAAATTAAATGAAATTTTTTTCACAAAATAAAAATAATCATCTTAGGAAATTACTTGTGATTCTATAGAGGTATTGAGAGATCGATATAAAAATTTCGACATGAGATTTCTTTCTGTTATGGCATCGCGACTTTTTTCATGTTTTACAATAGCTTTGTCTCTATTCTCGACCATCATCTCAACTAACAATTTTTTCAACCATTTCCACTCAGCTTCAGAAGACGTCAATAACATCCTGTGGAGATCAAGCTCGTCGATGAGTAAAGTCTTTCCAACTCTGTGAACGACCTGAGAAAATACTCTTTTGCAATGAGATGAATAACTAAATCTAAATATATTTTAGTAGCTTTACACGATCATTGATAGATAATTAATTTGCCTGGCGCATAGAAGCATAAAAAGACAAATCATCTTACCAAGGACACAGGACTTTGAGAATAGGGCATTTTCAAAAGCTTTTTTATGTTCTCTGAGTCAGATACAACATCCACACCGAGCTTGCCGAGGCCAAGACACTCGAGAAAATGTGATGCCATTCGAAAAGATGAAAATCCACTCGAGTGGACTGTAGGATCAAATCCAGACAACTGATCAACACCTACAATTTGTAAAAAATATTAGTAGAATTGTAAAGAGACCTTCTGCGATTCTCAAAAACATACCTGGAGGTACTTGCCCTAAAGCTCCACTCATAAGCCAATTCGAGGGTGGAGGATTTAAATTGGTAGCTACGTTCAAGCGGCAGAAAGAAGTTGATGGAGGTTCTAAGAAGCGACTCTCGGAATCGCAATGGACATTTTCTAGATCGTCCTGAATAAGAAATCCAAAAGTTCATGACAAAAATAAACTTCTTAGCAAAACAAAAACTACTTACAGATAAATATTTTTTCAGTAATCTTCTGTGTGTTTGTTGGTTGGTCCACAAAGAGGCAACAGTCGTAGAAGCTGTCCTGACAATATCACCGTTGGGATCCTGATGAATGGTGGTTTCGGTTTCAGTTTCAGTTTCAGACATTTTAAATAATGACTCCAATTTTTTTCTGAGCGATTTTGAGAAATGACGAAGAATTGTTCAGAATTTTGCCGAATCAAATAGAAAAATATTAGTTCCATAGAGCTCTTATTATTGTTTTGTTTTCGCTTCCATAGATATCTTTGGCCCGAATCTTGGAAAATTAAATATAAAAAAATGTTTGTCTCATTTTGAAACCTTCAAAAACGAGGGAAATCTACTTTTATGTCAAATGCCATTGAAAATCAGAAAAAGGGACCCCAACGTTATAAAATAAATGAAAATGAAATTGTGAACCCATTTTTATGACTTAGTGTTTTATTTACCATTAATAGTCTCTTTATAGATAACTTTATTGGATGAATTTTTTAGTTGTAAAATCATTGAAATTTTTTTGCTTTTTTAGAAACAAAATTTTAGCTAAAAATACTGAAATGATTTTTCAATGTGTCCCAACACATTATATAGTACAACACAGTTTTAGGGAGCATTTGGGGTGGACTTGTGTAACTTTCAGTTAGAGTTCATGTTGTGGGAAATATAGGATTTTTGGTTAAACTTATATTGACCAAAGGTGCAGTTTGGTTTAGCATGCCAATTTCTTTTCATGTAAGAATACCATCATACAAAAAAAATTCGAGATGAAAAAGATGAATCGATTCAGGCATCATCTGTTTTCCTTGTAAACTCCTAAATCAAAATTAATATGTAAAATCTGAAGAAAATAAATCACACGTCGAAAATTCACCTGTCGAGGAGCTTTTCTTTTTCTGAAGACAATCATAGGTTTGGTCAAACTTGTGGAGGCCTCAGATCCCCCACCAATGGAAGGTGTCACCTTTTCTTTAAATTCTCTCACTCTGTCTAAATAGTTTGTCAAACATTTATTAAAAAAAGATTGAGATAAATAAAGTCAAAGCCTCATAACCAGAGGCTAACTAAAAAATTCTTGTTCTTTAATACCTGAATGTAATGTAACTTTAATTTCTTCTTTTGCTTTTACTGTTGGAGTTTGATAGTCTATAAGTTCTGGCTCTGCCCTAAAAAAGATATTATGTGAAAGTTTCTTAGAACGGACATTTCATTAAAAATTCTTACTTGACGTAAACAGTCTCCCATTTTCCCAAAGGATCTTGCTTTATTGGAGGTCCAAGTCCTAGACCAACAGAAGTTGGTTCGTATTTCTGTTGCTTATGCGGGGGGACACATTCGTCACTTTCCAGTTCTAATTTCACCTCATTTTTTTCAGTAAGCATTTGTTGTTCTGCTATTGAGGTGTAACCTTCTGGAGGGGGAGTCCAAGATGATTCTGAAAAAAAATAGCTGTCAATATAAATTTATCCTAGTTATTTTGTTAATCAAGTTTACCGTTAGTTTCTGTATTCCAATAATAATGGTTTCCATCATCTGATATTGCTTCAAACCAAACATTTACGCTTTGAGATGGGTTGTGCCACTTGGTACCACTTTTAGGAGCAATAATCCGTCGAACTGTGTTTGTCTGATCACCAGGACTTAAAAAGTAAAATGAAAAACTTTTTGAGTTTGAAATGCAAAAAAATTCTTGACTTAAAGAGATTTTTTTGGGGCAACATTTGGTAACCTGATGTAATTGGCTGCTGGAGGTGGCGGGGGTCAATGCCACGGCCTCCAATCCCAGCCAAATGCTTTGACCATTAAGAAATGGCGTCATGATTTAAATTTATCAAGTAATTCATTATCAGAGATGTGATAAAAGTTTGATTACCCGACAACCTCAAAACCATTTGATGAGGAAGGCAAAGGTATAACCTTGATTTGGTGCTGTTTTATGAACTCCTCTTGAGCTAATTTGTATGCATTACGGTCTACTTCCTCTTGTACGCGATTAGCATCTCTCTAGGGGAAAGGATGCTAATTTACACAAAAGTTTTCCTTGACGTAATAATTTGATATACCTCAGCACGTTTTTCGTTGAATAACTTTGCAGTGATGTCTCCATTGCAATTTAAATCTTTGTTTCTATAGTCCTAGGTACAGAAAACAGGGTTGAAATAGCCACTTTCAACGTCTTTTTTAAGCGTTGACTGTTGAATACTCACCCTCATTGCACTCTCCTCCATTCTCCTGACCCATTCATCAGTTTGCTTTTCCCTAGCGTCATCATTTTTCGTATTCTTTCGTATTTCCTTCAGCCTTTAAAAAAAAATGTTTGATCCCAAAACGTTGCTTAAATTTTGTAAATCTGAAGTAGTCAAACCTTGCTTCCACTTTCTCTTTGTGCTTCTTACCACCCTCATGGAAAGAGACACTCTGAAAGTGAAGAATATAAAGAATTACAAACAAAATACAAAAGTAACAAAGTTTATACTTACTGCTTTGTTGTCTGTAATCCAACATTTGCAAAAGTCACAGAATTTTTTGGCTTGGGAAACCCAGTACTCAGACCTATAAAGAAACGTATTTTACTTTTTTGTGTAATCACGTATGTATATTTAGGAAAGGACTTACATTATTATCTTATAATGATCAAGTTTTAAAGGACAGAGAATCCACCAAAGGTCAACGATGAAGTAGTATGATACCACAATTCAAACCTGAAGGCTTGTGTTTAAATTCTTTCAGTTTTCTTCTTTTTGTTTTTTTTTCGAAAATTTTTGTAAACAATAACAAAAAACCTTTAAACTTGTTTGTTTGTTTGTTTTGCGTGCACCGCCGGAAAAACTGTGTAAAACAGTTGAAATTCTGCCAACACTGTTAAATATTTATTTTGTAAATAGCCCGTCCCCCAATTTTACTTTTCAGGAAATGTTTTAAGTCTGGTACCTTTGAGGGTCCTTTGTGCCCAGTGCTGGCACCCAGATATAGTGTGCTGTATAAATGATGAGATTAGCATTGTTGCCAGACTGTTTGCATTACACGAATTCTTTGACCTAGGTCAAAAGCAACTGTCTGACCCTGAATTTTAGCCCTGACCCAAGTCAGGGTTTGCATATAACAGGAATCAATTCTCCAGATCGACCATCCAAACCCGTAGTTTGGTAATGGCCTAAACCCTGAGAAGCTGTGGGTTTGCAAAACAGATTTAAGCCTGGACCAAAATTTCGAGGCCAGAGTGGTTAGCACCATGATAGGTTAGGTAAGTCTCTGAAAATTTGGATATGGGCCTAGGGTTTTGTGTTATGAATAACCTATCCTAACAAAACCTGCCTTAATTTAATAGTGGCGAATAAAGATTATTTTGTTAGCTAACCAATCCTAACGCCAACTTAACCCAATCCATCAAAAATAAAAAGAATATTTTCCATATTATTATTAGTGGTTTAAAATCAAACCAAATTATGACTTCTGACGTCCAGAAAAGCGTTGCTTTAGTGAAGCTATTTCGTCAGCTTTGATTTCTTTGACCAGGGGATATGGTTCTCCAATGGTGTGACCTGAAAATAAAATAAATGTTTGCTTGTATTCTACCTAAAAAAGGTAATTAGTTTTACCTGTAGGCAACATCAATCTGAAGGTATTTCCATACCCTACAGAGAGGGTGTTCACAGCATCTCTAGAAATGTTGAGCTGCTTCAATAAAGATTCAGAGAGGTCTGGCATGAAAGGTTCTGACAAGATAGCCAGTAGGCAGGCTAGATTGACACAAAAGCTTACAACTGTGGCTGCACGATTCTTGTCCTCAATAGACGTACTTTTGACCAATTTCCTAATGATAAAGTTGCAGTTTGTCAAATATCTATTATAAGAATTATATTTGAATATTAACCATGGTTTTTCAGCTTGCATAAACTGATTGCCAAGTCTTGAGATGTTGAGAATGTTTGTGATGGCTTCTCTCTCTCGACATTGCTCCATCTTTTAAAAAACTTTAACTTTATCTCTTACTTCAAACATCTGCTTTCGAATTGAGGTTCACCTGCTCTACGTACGACTTGAGGTATCGGTTCACAATTGTCACAAGTGATAAGTCACCTTTTTCTTCCGAAAGTTTAATCTCCTTGATTTCTCCAGCAAAGTTTTCCTTACAAAATTTCAGGGCACGGTTGATAAAGTTGCCGAGGTTACTGAGAAGCTCAGAATTTGTTTTCAACTGAAGATCTTCCCATCGAAAAGAGGAGTCTGCAGATTCGGGTCTATGAAAGAAACAAAAAAGAATAAGATGTATTTTTGGATGAATTTAGAGCATCATGTCCAAAAATGTTTCATGTTTCAACTACCAGAGGTAAGAAAGCAGATCAAAGGTTTAGTCGGGTCAATACTACCTACCTGGTGTACATCAAGTAGAATCTCCAGATGTCAGCTGGTATTCCTGTGTCCCTGGCGTTGTCTCCAAAAACTCCAATTCCACGACTTTTTGAAAACTTGTCATCCTCGTAGTTGAGATATTCTGTTGACATCTAAACAAAAATCAATGGACCATTATTCTCTCCAAAGTTATAAGTGAACAATTCAGGCTGACAATTAAATAAAGATCCTATCCTAATCGTTTTCAAAAATCTGGGTGCAATAACTATCTCATAATTTCTTGCTTTAACGTATGGGCCCTATTTATTAAGTTCAAAAACGGGATGTGAGATACTTTTTTAAGTGTCAAGTTTTTGTTTGGGCTGTTTACATTGATCAAAAATTGTGTGTGATAAAACATACCAGATGATTTACTAAAGTCCATTTTCTCCCTGTTCCCAAGAGAGTGGCAGGAAAGATCACACTGTGGAAGGGCACATTGTCCTTGGCCATGAACTCGTAATACACGACTTCTTCTGGATTTTTCCACCATTTTTCCCACTCTTTAGTGTATCCCGCAGTAATGCTAATGTAGCCTATAGGTGCATCAAACCATACATAAAATACCTGAAAAATTACAACGTCTCTAATTAATTTGAAAAAATACTAATACTTTATCTGCCCACCTTGCTTTCGTAACCTTTTAATGGGACAGGCGTTCCCCATTTGAGATCTCGTGTAATACACCTAAAATTCAAAAATGAAAATGTTTATGACCCTTTAAAACATGTTTGAAGGCAATTTTTCCTCAAAATCCGTTCCTTAATGATTCTTGCGACACAATTAGGGAGGCTTAACTTATTTAGCCCTCTTAAATACTACATAGTTTTGCTCAGATAAGTTTTTGCAGAGTACTTTACCTCGCATCTTCTGGTCAAGTTTTGAGATTGTCACTCTCTATTAAGCTTAAGGAATTTCGGTGCATAGCAAGATGAGGAGGTAGGTGGGTTTCCAAGAATATTTTGTAGGAATCAAATATTAATATTTACATGAATCTAGTTCATACCTCGGCTGTAATGCCTTATCTTCTCCACTGCCTTTTATCCAGCTTTTGGCAATAACTCTGGCGTTGTGGGTCCAAACAGATGATACTTCATCATACCACTTTTCCAAAACTGTTAATGAATTTCTTGGTAATGACTTTAATACTCTCTTAAAAATTTAGAACTCACTTGGTTGTATTTTGGGCAAGTTGATGAAAATATGCTTGCTTTCTCGAACTGCAGGTGATGAGCTGCATACTTTACATCTAGTCAACAAAATGGAAGAATTGAGTGCTATCTATATCTATCTATATTTCAGTAAAGTACCTTGGATTTATCAGTTCTATTGCATTGATCAGTTTATTGCACTTGTCACACTGATCACCTCTTGCATCTTCATATTTGCAAGTTAAATTTGGACATGTACCTTCCACAAACCTGTAAAAGATAAGTGTTCTTTTTAAAAATTTTCATCCTATTCTTGCATATGCTCAAACCAAGGCAAATCCTTTCTTAATTTCACTCAGATTTGTGGTATTTTAAGGTCAATCTACCGGTCCTAATAAAATCATTTCTTCTGTAATTATTATATTCTAAGTCAGACTTCGGCTTCTGATTCTCTTCTTGCTTAATGGTCAGAGACTTCAATGGAAGTCATCCTTCGGCTTGGCTCTTTTTTACTTGTACAAAACTTAACAGCCTTCCACACCTGTCAGCCAGAAACCTTGAGCATTTCTCACAGAAAAGTTGCTTCATGGAATCCTCTGTCAGATTTTTTTGGTTGTGAAGATCCCAAAAGATTGACTGAGCCACTTCAGTTTGTTGGGGAGTGGAAGTACGACCAAATTTATCAAAAGAAATGTTGAACCACTGGTAGATCTCGTCATGCAATGCACTGTACTTGTCACAAATCTAAATACACAAAAGGTACATTTCTTTTTACTACATTTATTCAAGTACTAAAGTAAGAACCTTTTGAGGTGTTGTTTTTTCTTCTAGGGCTTTTGTTTCAGTCGTAGTGCCATATTCATCAGTCCCACAAATGTAAAGTGTATTGTAACCTCGTAGACGACAGAAACGTGCAAACACATCAGCACTTAGCACTGCCCCAACTATATTACCCTGAAAAGCCAGAGAGTTACACAGCCACCAAGTCACCTTTTTCAAAGATTTAGTGTTACCAGATGTGGAACATTATTGACATAAGGTAATGCTGAGGTGATGAGAACATTTCTCTCCCCTTTGACAGGCAATACGATCTGGATCAAGAATCGTGAAGTTTATCTCAATGACAAATTCAAAATATTAGAACAAATAGTGAGTTGTTACCTTTCTTTTTTTAGCATCTTTCACGTGCTTTTTCCAAGACCCATCTTGCCAATCTTTGACAGACTGTTGAATCTCTGCGTCAGAGATTTCTACTTCTTTCAAAGCTGAAATTAAGGGAGCAGTCGGGTCGACTGATGAACCCGAATTGGAAGCCTCTGGTGTTTTGGCAGCCTTTGAGCTGTAATTGATTAGGAAATATAATCGTATGACTAAAACTTAAGGGGTAAAATTGAAAGACTTGGCATGAGGTACGATGAGAATTTTAGTAATGTTTAATATTGAATGATCTGCCCTTTCAATATCTTTCACAGCTTAAGTATTGAAGAATTTCCGGACTAGTCTTTCACTTGTGAGATAATAATGCAATTGATTCTTAATCAAAACTGATTTGGACGGGATAAAACTAAATGATTTTACAAGTTTTAGCATCTTGCAAAATTAATATTGACAGACGGTTTTTTCCTGGCTGGGAGTAATTTTTCTTAATTTTATGGCCACCGAGGGTCAAAGGTCAAAAGGGTTTCTTGAAAATAAATCTATTCTTCCTATACACATAAACATGCTTCTAGTCACTTTCAGGATATCAAGACCGTATTAGTCGAACCAATTATCAAGGAAAAATTACCACTTTGTTTTAGACTCCTTTTTTGCTTCTGGCTGAGCAGCAAAGGAGACACTTGCAGTTGCTGTGACTGATTTACAGACAGACTTTATCCATGGATGCCACGCCGTTTTAGGATTTTTTGAACCGAGTACAATTTCAACTGCATCAGTAATTGCTGAGCGTTTCGAAAGTCCTTGGAACCATTCCAAAAGCTTCGGAACAGACGAAATAGCCTTTTCTCCCTCTGAAATTTTTTTGATGCTCAGTTTCTTAGATGAAAGGCTATTCGAAGACTATGATAGCCACAAAATACCTGGCGAATTAACTATTCCATATAGATCGCACCATAACACAAAATCCACCACTGAATCTAACCCAACAAAAAAGTCTTTCTTGAACTTTGTTTTCACCAAGGCTAAAATTGTTTGTAGAGCCCCAGACTCGTCCCATTTCTTGTTTTGGACAAGATTGTACAACAAGGATGACACCAATGGTCGCAAATGCAATGCCTCCCAAAAGAGCTCAGATTCCACAATCTTGGTGTGATTCTGTAAGGTAAGCAAAAATTGAGCGTAATTATTTAACACTTCTCATGAACGACAGTTGACAGAACCTTAATACTTTTTCCGGCTAGCTCTTCTATATATTGACAGGCCGCATTCACTTCAAAAAGTTTCACCTTTCCATGGACAAGACAGGGAGAAAGCTGGGTACTTCTGTCATCTGATTGGAAAGAACAATCTTAGCTTTTACACTTAAAACAAGGTATATACAAATAAACTCACCATTTGACAAAGTTACGACCTCCAAATCAGACAGGGAATGCTCCTTGGCGACTATAAGCACTTTGAGAGCGTCTAGATCTCCTCTTTGAATATATAGCTTCATTTTCTTTCTACTGAAACTTTCACTATGTAGTTCACTAAAAATTGAAAAAATCATTTTTAAGTTGGAACATTATAATTCATTAATTTTTACAATCTATCAGCAGAAAAAGTTCAGAAATATCCTATTGAAATGAAAAAACTAATTTACCTAATTTATGGAATTATTTTATATGCTAGACACGCTGAAGCCGAGAATTGTTGTTAAAATGATGAATTGATGATGCAACTCAAAATCATGAAAAAGTGAATATCAGATCAATAATAAGTGCGGACTGCGGAATCGCGGAATCTTTGCGGCCAAAAAAA
>Ga0194133_10004884_pt1 | contig 17475 bp, 5 predicted proteins | sample TA2KigOf40mmetaG_FD_155448 | JGI IMG/M metagenome (GOLD analysis project Ga0194133, IMG submission 155448) | Freshwater microbial communities from Lake Tanganyika, Tanzania - TA2015055 Kigoma Offshore 40m | ecosystem: Environmental > Aquatic > Freshwater > Lake | place: Tanzania: Lake Tanganyika... | reverse complement strand
ACTTATTTAACCAAATTGCATAATAATATAACCCTGAGAAGTGGTTGATCATGAACCTTTTGGCTGTTTCTTTTGAAACTTTTTTAGTTCCAGGTGCTAAGTATTTGGGCCTTAAGCTCAGGCATCGCATACAGTATGTCTAATTGTTTTAATACAATATATCTTTCATTTGCAGTTTGCAGATCTCTTTTTCTTTGACGCTTACCCTTACAAATTCGAGAATGCTATGTTTTTATTTTCTATATTCAAAAAGTTTAACCTTTTGACTCTTTTATACTTTTAAAAACACAGACCAACCATTTCAGAAATAAATGCATAATGCTATTCATATTTGATGTTTAATTGTTCATAATATGACCTTTTTGTGTACAGAGAAATGTTCAAAGTCAAGTAAAGAGCTCAATTCTGATTCTTTTGTATCATTCAATTGCCTTTCATCAGAATATGGACTCTGTTGTAGTTCATTTTCATTTTTCTCACATCACAATGTCCATCCAAATCTAAGCCGATTTTTTGTAATTTTTACAGCACTCCTTGCAATACAGAGCTCATTAAAGTCACACTTTTTGACCACCAGTGACAAGCAATGTTTCAAACATACAAACTGCACTTTGAAAAGAGTAGATGGATTCCTCCAGACAGCTACAAAAGCAGGATTATCACATTTTCTATTTTCTGATGTATAAGAACCCACCCAACCACCCCCTAAGCTTTTTTTTATCTTTAGAAAAAAAGTTCAAAAATGCACATTCAATGAATTTAACTTAAAATTAATACAATATGAAAATTTTTTAACCAAAAATATTTTCACTACCCTTGTATAAGAATCCCCCTTGTCTGGGTGTCCAAATTTTATGACAAAAGGGGTTCTTATTGGTGATGCGGGTCCGGGACAAAAAAATTTGACCCAGGTCAGGTTGGGTCAATTTTTTGTGGTCCAGGTCAGGCCGGGTCAGCCATCTATGGTTTGGGTTTGGGTTTGGAAAATTTCTCCTAAAAATGTAAAATTTTTCAATTTTTTCCCTTCGGGTCAAAAAATCTCTTCGGGCTGGGTCAAAAAGTACCCGGGTCAAAGGCAGGTCGGCCTCTTATTTACTGCTGGTCAAAAGTTAGCTTGGGTTGGGTTGGGCTGGGTCAAGGCCCATCTCAATAGTTCTTATATATACCGGTACATATGGTATCTTCGATGTTCCTTTTAGGTTTCTTTCCAGATCTGCTTAAAAGAATTCCTGATCATCCATACACAGCTTGGTTGTGATTATTTTTTTGACTGGGATGGGTCATCATAAAGGATATCTTGTTTGCTCATGTTCAAAGTCTCAGATATCAATATTTCAATGACAGAGTGGTCAAAGGGACCTGACTGACCTACCGAAAATAAGACACACTGTGTACCAACATTCAGGTGTATCCGCCGCTTTCAGGTATATCACCCTTGTTTTCATGTGGCACACCAGAATACACATGTTAATGGTGCCAATTTCATGGTAAACTGCCATAAAACACATTTAAACACCTTTAAATCATAGTACTCCATTTAAACGTCACTACACAGCCTTATTTTTGGCTAGGTGAGGACAGAAATCTAAGTTTGCTGGTTCAATTTCTAACCATCCCAGCAATTTTCCACTCCAGATTGCAAAAATCAACAAGGCACCCTTTGTCAAAGTAGTCTAAACTGTACCATATTTTCCCTCCCTAGGGAAGCGAGGGAGGAGTTTAGAAATTTTGTTCTGTTTAAGAATTCTTGACGCCCCATGTGTGTCTTTCTCCTTCCATACCATGGAAGCCAGAGGCCTAAAAATTGGCATGCATAATCCTTACATAGATGGCTCCAAAGTTAGCTACCAGATTTTTTATATTTTGTCTAGAAGCTGAGATATTTTAGTTCAAAGTTTTATATTTACGTCTTTAATAGCTCCCATAATTTCAAAGCTAGAAAAAGTTTTGTTGTTTTATAAACTTTCCTCTTGCTTTTAAATTGACAGAGCCATGAATTTTTTCAGTAAGCAGGCTACTTGTGTGGGTTAAGTATTTTACCCCGCACAAAAAATACCCGTCTACTTAATTATTATTACTGTCAGTCTTTGAGCAGCTCAGCCTCACCCTACCTTTTCCCACCTTTTCTCATTCTCAGACCACTTAACTTGTTATTGATGGCTAAAAGTGGTTGTTGTGGCATATTGGTTAGTAATAAGGTAATCCTACAAGTGGCAACCATGGCCAAGTGGCCTCAAGCATTTGACTTAATTAGTATCCAAACCCTTTCAAGGAAACTTTTAGCAAACACCTTTTTGTTGGAGATTCTTTCTTATTTCAAAGCAACTCAATCCTTACTTTTTAAACAAAACTTTGACTTTCTCTATAGAAAATATAGAATCTCTTAGTGGTAAATTGATCATATATTGTATTGACTTTATGTTGTTTTCTAATCAAAGTTTAACTTTTTACTTACCAAGTGGAAGCCAATAAAGGGAGGACATTGTCTCTTGTCTTCTGAAGTTTTGAAACTATCAAGCTGGTATGACAGTGGCTTTTGTAAGGTTTCTTTAAGACAACATTGACATCTAACCAGCTGATGAGGTTACATAACAAAAATACGACTGATAACTGTTTTTATAGTGGTGAAAAGTACACTGAAAATGTTAGTTTTTCAGGAAGACTTTTATATTTGACAAATGTAAATAGATTTTTTGACTCAGAAAATGAATTTGACAAACTTTTTATTTTTGTGGTTTGTTGCCATGGCTGAAAGGTCATAGGCACCTGACTGAGATAAAAGATTTATTATTATGGGTTCAATCTTCGGCCATGCCAGCAGTTTTTCAACCCCTGATTGTAAAAAAATCAAATAAGCATCCTCAGTTAGGGTAATAATAATCTGCAGTGATGTATGTCGATGGCATGGACTCTGATAAAGGTGTTGATCAGGCATCAACATCGCCGGAGTCTTTAATGAACCAGAGCAAGCTAAGGAAGCAAATGCATTTTGAAATATCGCTACAGATCAGGAAAAAATAATTTCATGGACTTGGTAAAATTGTAGCTTGTGGCTTTGTGCTTCATTTAAGAGTAAAGTGTATTAATAGTAAATTTAAGGTATTAGACTGAGTAATATTAATTCTCATCAAGTTTCAGAAACTTTTGATTAACTATTTGCTGCGGAAAAAGTCATTTACTTAATTATTATTACTATAATTTCTTTATGTATTAAATCATATCTGCAAATTCATTCTTCGTCTCTAAGACATGCAAAAGTCAAGGAATTATTTTCCAAAGAGTTTAATATTCATTTTCGAATGCCTGCATGCTCTTGATAAGGGCAGCAGGATTTTCCAATCTTTAACTAGTCAATATTTACAGCCCTGAGCATCATATTGGTGTCTCAGATTTACAGTTCTATTTAATATTTACAGTTCATTTTTCTTACAGGTAATTTTCTTCTTTATGATTTTTTTTAAAAATGTAAGCAATCAATATCTTAAATTTAATCTGGACAAGTAATTTTTTCTGTGTATTGTAAAAATAAAAGTTCAAAAAACCTAGTCAATATTTATACTTTGATTGCAATACGATACAGTGTAGACACTGCAGACTATTATTACCCTGACTGAGGGTGCCTTGTTGATTTTTAGCAATCCAGAGCTGAAAAATAGCTCACATGGCTTGGATTGAGCCCACAACCTTAGCTACCTTTGACCCCTCGGCCATGGTGACCCTTTTGATCTTTGATATAACCCTTGACGTGCATTGAATATTCCTTGAAATTTAAAAGTATATTTGCATCTTATATCCTTTCAATATTTTCTCACAAGAGTCAGTTTTCGAATTTTCAAAATTTTCTCCAACACTTTTGCAATCCACCAAAATATTCACCTTTGTGGCAATAAAAAGTGATGTTAGATTTAACATTTGCAAATAAAAAAATAGCTAAAATATCTTGTCAAGTGTTTTGCAACTATAAATTTTGTCTCATTTTATCATGAAGGCATCAGTCATAGCTGATCTGAGCAACAGACAGAAAATAACATGTTTGGGTATGGATTGCTTAAAGAATCACATGAATCCTAACTTAAATTTTTGTCTTTTAGGAAAACTTTCTTCATCCTTATTGCAGTCTTCAGCATTGCCATGGTTGCTGAAGCCAAAAAGACTAGAGTTAAGTGTAAGATAGTGGAAGCTTCAGTTACTGACTGTTCTGAAGCAACAACAGGTCCAAAGTGCTCCAATGCTACTGCTCTTGTGGTAATCCAAAGTTAGACTTCTCAAGGCTTTGCCCTTCTAACCAGATTCTACTTTTCAAATCAGGATCTTGTAAAGTCTGGAGCCACAACAGTTAATATATGTAGAGGAAATTCAACAACACCAAAAGTGAGGAAAATAAGGTTCATTGCTTTGGCACTCAGGAAAAAGTCAACAAGCTGTTTTCTCACCTCCCCAACTGAAACAAGGTTTGATTTTGACAAATCTAAAAATTTATATTAATTTTTGCTACTGAAACCCAGAAACTATGTAATAGGACTTGCGAGGAACTGTCAGCAGATCCAACTTTTGAAAAAGTGAAATGTGAGAACCAGAAAGCACTTGCCTCTTACGCTGTGAGATGATCAAAAAAAGAAATTCTCTTAGAATTACCATATCTCTCAATTCTAAAATTATTAGGTTGCTGAGATTCCAAGAGTTCGCCTTTGTATCTTTTCAAAAGATGGAACAAAATTCTTGAGATCAAGAGTTGCAAGGGTTATACCTTTCCTCCGGATCAAGAAGTAAGGATGTCTAACAATCACATTGATGAATCAAATAAACAAAGCAAAATGCTATCTTTCATTTATTTTTCAAAGGGCTGTCAGAGGGTACTGGGTTTCAGAAGGTACACCCCATTAATTTTTGTAAAGGTACACTGTTGCCTTGCTGGTAATCATTTTGTGGGATTCAAATTCAAAATCCAGGACTGAATGGATTTTAAAAGAAGTTTACCTTATTCTCATTGAAGTAGCTAAAGATAACATCAATGGACTCAGGAGAGTTGATCTGTTTATAGTGTTCACTATTTACCTTATTAATAGCAGAAGTATTTAAAGCATTTTTAATTATAAACAAATTTTCCTAAATTATGTTTTATTTATATAAGATTACCTAATCCAACTAGTTGATTGATGGTTCACAAAACCAGCCTTCATTAATTGCTTAGCATATTCTGAATCTCAAAATGTGCTGGGGTCGCTATGATTGAGTGGTCAAAGGAACCTGACTGAGAACTAAGATCAGAGGTTGTGGGTTCAAAGTTCAAACCCTTGGCCATTCCTGCAATTTTTCAACCCAGGACTGCAAAATATCGACAAGACACCCTCTGTCAGGGTAAAAGTAACCTGCAGTGACTCTTATAAAGGTGATTCCCTTAGATAATTCATTGTATGCGAGTCTATATTGCAACAGATCATAACTATTATTTTTATGTTTCATGATGAAAATCTATTTACTTGAAAATTGATATTTTCTGATTGTTTTTTACCTGACATTTGGAACTGTGGAAATCACTCCTCCTAAATGAGACTCCCTCATTTTCACAACAAGAAATCAAAATATTGTTTTATTTGCCCTCAAGAAACCCAACAAAAACCTAGCACCCACTCAATTGAATGGTTATGTTTTTTAAACAACATAGGTGGTTATAGTTAATTTTATAATTTGAAGCCTGCAACAACAAAAAACATGGTTAGTACTCTTTGAAGGGGAAGCTTCAAATTTTTGCAATAGAAATACTTGTGACTTATTGCACCAAAGACTTTCAAGATATCACTAAATTAGAATGATACAATATCAATTCATCTACAGGATGCTTCGTCTACAGATGATTTGCCTACAACGGCTCGACTAATAGTTGATCCACTTACTGCCAGTTCGCCTAGTGACTGTTCGCCTAATAATTTCTAACCCAGCCTAACCTAACCTAACCTTACCCAACCAACCCCCTAAAGCATGTTTCCCCCTCCCTAACCCTGCGGGGTATGTTCCCTCCTCACCAACCCTGTGGGGTTAGAGAGGGGAAACATGCTTTGGGTTGGTTGGTTGGTTGAGGTAAGATAGTCATTAGGTGAACTGTTGTAGGTGAACTTGCAGTGGGTGAACAGTCATACTAGGTGAACCATCGAAGGCAAAACGACATTAGGTTAAATGGCAGTATACAAGTCAATTTTTTCCCAATAAGAATAGTTTTAAGGTCCAAAGTGGTCTTTTATCACCAAGACTCATAAGAGGCCTCTCACTTTTTTCAGACAAGGGTGAAAGATTGCTTGACTTGCCAGCTAGGGATACAATACCAAAACTATAAATCTTTGTCAGATGTTGCAACCATCAACCACAGTCCATTGTAACCAATTGGCTTATTTAAAAAATAATTATCTTCAGCTACATTGTATTTGTAAAATTTGTGATTTATTATTTACAACCTTTCAACCAATTCAAAAATTTACCATAAGAAAAAAGATCCTTTTTGCTTTGCTAGTTTATTTGCTTTAAAATTCTAATGAGTACAGAAAATGGAATCGCTTTAAAATCATTTGCCTTGAGGAATGCCGGATCATTTTTGGTTTGTTTGATGAGAGTTTATTGAGGACCAATTGAAGAGCTACGACCACGCGCACGTGCTTTGCCAGCTGCATGTTCACTGAGGTCAGCTCTTTGTCCTGCAGTAGTAAGTTCTCCTTGAACTTTGCGATACTTGGCCAAATTAAGAGCAGCAATCTCCTCAGCTTCCTCAATCTGCTTTTTGTATGACTTTATCTTACTTTGGAGCTGATCAATGTGAGCTTGCATACGCTCATGATTTTTGCGGTCTTCATCTGAAGCAAATGAAAGTTCCTTGATATGGCGTTCTGACTTGCGTAGGTTTTTCAGTGCATCAGCAAAGCGCCTGCTTTCAGCGTCAAGCTCTGACTCCAACTCACGGATACGAGAATCCAGCTTATTAATAGCTTTCTTTCCGCCTTTGAGAGCATTGGTTTCGGCATCATCAAGTCTTGTGTGGAGATCCTTAGTTTGTGCCTCCAAAAGACGACGGTCCCTTTCAGTGTGTTGAGCATTTTCTTGCTCAGCTCTGAGCTCATCTGCAAGACGCGCTGCATCAACCATTGCTTTGGCTGCCTTGTCCTCACTAAGTCTTGCTTCAGAAGCTAATTCATCAAGATCTCCCTAGAGAAATAAGAATTTTAGTTTAAAATAATTGATATAATCAAAAATAACTCACATGAAGTGTTTGAATTTCTGCTTCAAGCTTCCTCTTTGCAGCAGCAATAGCTTGGTTCTGCACTGTGGCCTCAGATAGTTGCTCATTAACATCAGACAGCTCTTGCTCTGCTGTTCTACGATTTCTATCAGCCTGCTCAAGTAGTGTGCGTGCTTCTTCTAAAGCATTTTGCATACCATGGGCTCTTCTCTCTGCAGTTACTAAGTGATCCCTTGCATTTTCCTTTACTCTCTGCTCATCTTCTAGCTTAGCTTGAGCCTCTCTAATGTGCTGCTGATACTTTTTAATGGCCTTTTGAGTATCTTGGTTGTTTACATTGGAGTGTTCAAGAGACATTTCAAGATCAGCAACATCAGCTTCAAGCTTCTTCTTAATGCGAAGTGCTTCAGCCTTTCCCTTGCTCTCTTGCTCCAAAGCTGATTGCATACCTTCGATTGCCTTGCTTTGATTCTTCTTCACTCCATGAAATTCTTCCTCTTTTTCAGCAATTCTTCTTTCTATTTCTGCCCTAACTTGAGTAAGCTCTAGTTGAGCCCTCAGAACTTTGTTCTCCTCTTGCTCCAAAGCTCCCTCTGCCTCCTCTAAAGCAGCGGTTAATTCAAGCTTCTCAGCATCCAATCGCCTCCTTATTTTATCAATCTCATGAATTGACCTGCCTCCTTCTGAGATCTGATCCATGATGTCCTTAATCTCATTGCTCAAGTTTTTGTTTTCCTTTCTCACCTCATCAAGTTGGGATACAGATTCCTCATATGCAGCCTTGATTTTAAATAGGTCAGATGATGCATTGCGACATTCTTTTTGGGCAATATCCAAGTCCTTTCCAAGTCCGTCAACTTTCTGCTTCCACTCACCAATTATTCGATCAAACTGTTTTGCCTTCTTTTCCATTGAGTTGTTAAGAATCTGAGCTTGGTCCAAGTTCACTGTCATTTCTTCAATCTCTGAATGAAGCTTGCTCCTGGCCTTTTCAATTTGAGCGAGCTTGTTGTTTAGATTTTCAGTGGTGCTCTCAGCCTCTGTGAGTCTTGCCTGAAGCTTAAGCTTTGACATTTCTAACTCCTCAGCCTTGGCAACAGCATCACTTTCATATTTCTGGCGCCAAAGTGCTCCCTCAGATTCAGCTTTTTTGGTTTGCCTGCTGACATCCTCTCTAGCTGCAGTCTCTTCATCAAGTTGTGCCTTTAGTCCGTCAAGCTCATGCTCCAAGTTCTTGAACTTGCCAAGGAGAAGACCTCTTTCTCTACCCTCACTATCAGCAACATGCTTAGCATCATCAAGTGAAGCAACCAGAGCCTGCTTAACCTTTTGAATCAAGCTTACATTGTTGTGAATTTCACCTGCAATTCTCAGAAGGTCTGCATTCTCTGCGGCAAGCTTCCTTTTGTGTGACTCAAAATCTCCAATTGTCATGTTTGCTTCCTCAACCTTCTTGCTAAGTTCATTCAATTGAGCAAGAAGGTTTTTGTTTGACTTCTCCGAAGAAGCTTTTGCACGACCTATTTCTTCTACAGCTGCTCTTGCATCTGCAATCTCACTTTGAATCTTGATCTTGTCCTTATCAACCTTTGATTTTAACTTTGTGAGTTGATCAATCTGTTCTGTCATTTCATGAATGGCATCTTGATGTTTCTTTTTCAAACTTTGTAGAATAGATTCCTGTTGAATATGAGCTTCCTCAAGATCTTTGCGAAGTTTCTGTGCCTCTGCTTCCCTCTTCTTGTTCAACTCTATCTGTGCATGAGTTGCACCTCCTGCTTCACTTAATCTCTCACCAAGCTCTTCTAATTCTCTTGCAAGGTCTGACCTCTGGCGCTCTGCCTTGGCTCTGGCTTGTCTCTCAGCTTCCAATTCTTCTTCCAATTCTTCAACACGTCCTTGATTTTCTTTTATTTGTTTTTGAACTTTGGCAACTAATGATTGTTCATCTTCCAGCTTTGAATTAAGGCTTAAGATATCTTTCTCTTTGCGAGAAATAAGGTTTTCCAGCTCCTTCTTGTTGTTCTCTAGTTCTGCTACAGACTCTTGAGCAACCTTAAGGTCTCCTTCAACTTTTCGTCTTTGCTTCTCTATTTCAGCTCTCTGGCGTTTCTCCCGGTTCACAGAGTCTTCAAGCTCATCCAAGGTTTGTTCAAGCTTGGACTTGATTGAGTTCAAATGGCTGACCTTTTCTTCAGCAGATTGAAGGTCTTCAACTGCTTTTGACTGATTGTCAGCTACAAGTTTTTTCTCTTTATTCAATTTATTAATGACCTCATCTTGGGCAGCAACTTCATCATTAAGAGATCTAATTGAATGATCTCTGTTTGTCTTTTCTTGTTCAAGTTTCTGAAGTGCAAGTTCTAAGTCTTCAATGTCTTTTTTGATTATGCTAATTTCTCCCTCCATGACTTTTTTGTCAGCTGTTAATTGTTGCCGTTTGACTTCTTCTTGAGCAAGTTTATTCTGCGTAACTGCCAACTGACTCTCACAATCAGCTTTCAAAGCAGCGGCTTTTGCTTGTCTCTCCTGGTAAACAGATAAGTTTCCCTGCTCCGACTCAAGCTGTTTAGTGAGTGCAACTTTTTCCTCTGCAACTCTCTTATTGACTTCCTCAAGCTCTTTGGTTACAATCAACGCTTCCTCATAAGCACCGTAAGCTTCTTTTGCTTTGTCTTCCAAGAGCCTAAGCTCCTCTTCAATGTTGACCTGACCAATAAGTGGTTTGGTCTTTTGAATGATAACAAACCATCCCCAGTTTCGAAGGGCCATGAACTTTCTGAAGTTCCGCTGAACAACTTTAATAAGCTCCCTCTGATTGAACTTCTTTTGGTAGGCTCGTCTTCTGACTAGACCATATACCTGTCCTTGCATGTACCTGACCAGCTTAAGAACAATCTCATCACGATTCTCTTCAAGAGCAGCCAAAGCACCAGCTCTAAAAAAGACTTTAGTGTGACCCAATCTATATTTATCTCTAGAGAAGCTGATTTTGTCCATGAGAGCATAAACTCCAGTTTTGTTGTCACTGGATGAAGCAATTTCAGCAGCTCCCAAGATCTGGTATCTTGCTTTGAAATCAGGGTACATCATTCTGTTTGGAAATCCTCTCATGCAGATTCTGATACCCTCCAAGACACCATTACATGTTAATTGATGCATAATCAATGGAGGCTCAACAGCACCAGGCTGCTTGTGTGTATTGGGGACAATGCAACGGATGAAGTGAGGCTCTGTGCTGTGTAGGGTATGCATCAACTCAGCAAGTTGAACCAAATAAACAGATGACACTGTTTTGGCAGCTCCCTTCTTCTTCTTTTTTGTTTTATCTTCTACTGGTGGAGCAGTTTGACCTGGATGATCTTCCCAAAGGAGAACCAACAGTTTGTTAGAGGATTTCTTAAGTACATCAACAACAGTATCATTTACAGGATCTTTGTTCTTCTCAAGCCAACCTGTAACATTGTAAGACACTGTTCCAGCATAATGGACAACAGCAAAGTGAGCATTTTTATCAGTTTTTGACTGAGGTTTTGCCATTGATGGTGATTTGCCCAAATGTTGAGCTTTTAACTTTTCTTCAAAGGACTTGTCAGTGGCTTTTGGAAAGAGGGACTCTTCTTCAAGAATAGCCCAAATACCCATAGGCTTTTCAAACATGATGATGCAGGCCATCAAGTCCATACCAAAGTCAACCATGGCCCAATCAATACCTTCTGCCACATACTCTTCTTGCTCAACAACAAACATGTGATGGTTGAAAAACTGTTGAAGTTTTTCATTGACAAAGTTAATGGAAATTTGTTCAAAACCATTATACTCAAAGATTTCGAATCCAGCAATGTCCAAGACAGCTGTAAAGTTGGCCTTTTTCATAGTTGGGTCAATGAGTGTTTCATTACACTTGATGATGAGCCATTTAAAGACCCTGTCAAAGGTTGAACGGGCAATACCACCAACTCCAACAACAGCCTAAGTATTAATCTTAACTAAAAAAATAATTTATCAAAAATAAATATTGAGATTTTTACCTGATCACAAGTTTGACCCTTGGTAACCCACTCAGTACCAACCTTAATTTTAGGCTTGCAATAAGCTTTCATCATTTCATCAGCATTGACACCCATCAACTCAGCCACCTTATTTGGAAAGCTCATGTCATCAGGCTCAGCTTGATCATCACGACCTTTTTGCTTAAACTTAATTTCACCCATGCTCATGACAGCTGCTGTAAGCTTGAAGCAATCCCATTTTTCTTCATTGCTGAAGCCAATGACATCAAAGGCATTGTCAGTGAATTCAAGTTCTTCATTATCATCAATAGATGCAACTGTGACTTTTCCTTGTGACACATAAGAGTAGTCATAGATGTCATCAGTAAGCAAACATTTGGCTTTCATGGTAGGAACAAAAGGCTGGAGGAGTTGGTAAAAAATATGATATGATCTTTCAACCTCCTGTTGCTCAGTGATTCTAGACTTCTCAAGTAGATATGACTCAATGTCACAACCTGTCAACTTTCCAGCAGCTGTAAAATGAATACGGATAAACTTGCCAAATCTTGATGAGTTGTCATTTCTTGAAGTTTTTGCATTTCCGTAAGACTCCAGAATGGGATTTGTGGCAACAATTTGATCTTCAAGAGAAACCTTCTTGGCTGCTTTTTTGCCAGACGCAGCAACCAAGGCAAGATAGGTGATTACCTTCTTGGTATTCTCTGTCTTTCCAGCTCCAGATTCTCCAGTAATCAGCATAGACTGATCCTTGGTGTTGACAAGCATGTTGCGATAGGCAGTTTCAGAAATAGCCCAAAGATGTGGAGGGACTTCATTTCTCCTTTTGCCAACATACATCTTCACTACACTTTGGGTGTAAATTGGGTAGCGCTTGTAGGGGTTGACAACAACACAGAAAAGCCCAGAGTCTATAAAACAGAAAACAAGATTAAAAACAACGAAACAACAAAACTTCAGGATTTGATCATAAACTGAGGATTTGAATTTGTGCGTTTATTTTCAAAGGAACTAAACTTAAAGCACTAAACATATAGATCATCAGTTGTTTTGTGAAGAAGGTTCATCTATTTTAAAAAGTCACAAATCTTTCAATACTGGATTCTATTTGGTGATTTCATAAAAATACTCACAAGTGTAGATGAGCTTAGACTTGTAGCGGACCTCCAAGTTGTGGAAAACTGAAGCATCATTGAGAAAAGTTAGATTTGCCATATCCTCACATTTTTCAAACTTTGGAGGGTTGACTTGGCCAACTTGAGCAGATGGAAACACTTTTTTCTGGAAAAGTAATCCACATTTCAGATTTGATTGTAAGAATCACATTTTACAATCATGTCTAAAGTTAATAAAAGAACCCTGCAGCCATCCATTATTTTGATATCACACTTCTTACTTTTTTTCTTAGATTTAAACTTTTTTCATACAAAAATATTGACAGCTTATAGTTGGTTGAGGGACTAATTATTCTAATTCAGCAGTTTAAGACAATACAACAATTCTGTACACTTGTTAATAAGGCAAATCCAGGGGTCAAGGGTCTGTCCAGACTGGGAATCAAACCCCAGTCCCTCAATCCAAAATTAGTTGTCATAGCCATGAGCTATGATTCACCAAAGCTGTAACTGAGGCCCATTCCCCATTCCCTCTCTTTGCACTATGAATTGCCTTTGATAAATTGATTTACTCAATTATTTTCCATCCATTGCCCAACATCTTGACAGAACTGCTGAGAATTTTTCTCAAAATCAGCATAGTTCTCTACTAAAACCAAAAGTAAGTTTTGGAACTGCCATACCCCATATCCCAGATAGGCCATTTTATCTTTTTCCAAGCATGTAACCTAAAGTGGGTGTTTCCCATTAAAAGCTTATTTAAAGAAAGTCTTAATTTAAAAGTCAAAATTCTTTTGATTTTAAGGATAAGTTTTGAAGAGTTGTATGATAAGTAACTCAAAAACTTATTTTATATACTTATTATGCTAACCTCATGACCACACATGACAACTGCCTTTGTTCCATCATCACTTTCAAGCAGACCTTCTCTAAAGCCATGATCATCAGTTGGAACCCAGACAGATTTTTTAGGATCATATGGCCTCAACATATCCTCACGCTTCATCTCCAAAGAGACAATTAGGTAAGGAGCCGGATCGGGATCCGGCTCACCGGATTTACCAAGTTTGATGTGGCCAGGCATGATGAGTCTAGAAAAAAAAATCAACAATTTTTTTTTGGAATTCAAGTACAGGAAAACTTCAAAGTTTGTCAAGAAGTCTACAATTGTAAGCTTTCAAAGCAAGAAATGAAGCTACCTCTTTAGTTAGAAGCTCTCAAACCTAATGATCTTAACTCTATCTGGGATCAAAAATGTAAACTCTCTTTTGAACTGTCCACTGCTTTTCCAGACCTGAATTGTCCCTCATGTGGGTGGAATGCCAAAAAAGGTCAGGAAAATTTATTGGACCTGATAAAGAATTTTCTTGTCTTTTTATTCATCCTAGAATAAATTGAGAATTTTAAAGCTGAAATTATAAAAATTTAGACTTTCACAAAATATTTTCTTCAAAATTTAAATAATTTTTTGCTGGATTTTGTTACTTTTTTAAATATCAAGTAATAGAATTTCGATTTTTAAATGAAAAATCAACTCTTTTGAAATGAATCACCAAAGAGAATATCAGCCTAGGATTTTTATTGAATCTTTGAGAGGGTTAAACTTTTCGGAAAATTCTTGAGCTTTTTGTCCAAATGGACACTTGGACAATCAGAATGTTGAAAATCAACACTCTAAATAAAACACCACCCAATAAAAGTAAATAACTTTTTTAGAATGGGTTTTGATTGACATTAGTTGGTACAAAGGCCTTAAAAAAAGTTTTGATCTTGATGGTTTATTATTGTCAAAAGAAAAAGAGAAAGCTACATCTAAAAAAATATCCCTAAGTTGAAGTAAACTTTTTTGTGTGAAAGAATTTTTTTGGAAATTCTTTTACGCTGGATTTGATTGTAAACTCTTTCAACAAATAGTTTGCATTCTGATCTTAGCAATACCCCTAAATAATTGACAATCTAATTTATTTGTACTAGAGGAGGCCAAATAGCTTTTTTGCTAGAATCCAGCAAAGTGAAAAAGTATTTTTAGAAACAATTCTTTTTAAAATGACTCAGACTTGAGAGTTTTTAGGTCGCACAATATCATATTATACAAAAAAGGTTTATTTTTTATTTGTGCTGAAAATATTTTAAGATTTTAAAATCTGTAAATTATGTACCAATTTTACTAGCATTACATTATTATTATGATCACGCAACCTCTTTATTCACATTTGATTCCTTATGGAACCTGATCACTGCGCTATTATCTCACATGTTGATAAAAAGCCTCGTGTGCCATAACATGTAAACTAGTTATTTTTTGCAATTCATTGACGTTAGATAATTAAGCTGTAGATTTAAGTTTAATATGTAACTTTACACTTTTCCAATAAAGTATTATGAGCATATTACATCAAGCATTTAGTTATTCTAAGATGGGTGGTATCTCATAGGTTGAAGACTAAGGATGTGTGATTATGTATCACTATTCCATTTATGTGATTGCACAAGATTTCATCATATGCGCTCTCAGGGATAGCCCACATGTATTTTGTCAAAACTTCTATAAAAGGGAAATATTTATGGGGTCACCGTGGCCAAGGGGTCAAAGGTACCTGCCTGGGAACAAAGTCTGTTCACCTGTTGTTTTTAATTCATCATCATTGTCAAAGTAAGGTAATAATAAAGTATTTTTATATTATTCCTTTGTTTCTATTCAACGGGTGGGATAAAGGCTCAGGATACAATCAGACATCTCTAATCTCAGAGTAAGAGATTGTTCTCATAAAAACATCTCTACATTCATGATCATAACCGCTATAAGAGTTCCGCCATAGGAGTCTATGGTCATTGCAGATTACTATTACCCTGACTGAGAGTGCCTTGTTGGTTTATTTTGCAAGCCGGGATTGAAAAATTGATGGCATGGGGGGTTGAACCCACGACCTTAGATCTTGATTCTCATACAGGTGCCTATAACCTCTCACCCATGGCTTACCAATAAAAAAAAAGGCAACTCCATCAAATATTAGTAATTTATTCTGGGAATACGACATTTCGCCATATGCCTTTTTGCCATATGCCGATTCGCCATAGTCGATTTGCCATATGCCGATTTGCTATATGCCGATTCGCCATATGTACACACGCGCTCGTAGTAGCCCCACAGGGTTGGGTTTACACGGGTGCGTGCAGGCTAGGTTAGGTTAGGTTAGCAATAAAGTTGTCATCGTTGTCATACGACGAGCGCGCATCGTATGGCAAACTGGCCCATATGGCAAATCGACTATGGCGAATCGGCATATGGCGAAACGACGTAGTATCATTTATTCCTTATATAGCCATTTAATTATTTCTATATATTGTCACTGCAGATTGGGATTTTCCAAACCAAAATCAAAGATGGCTGACCCGGCCTGACCCGGTCAAAACCCATCACTACTCATATTAAAGGAAGGTGTGTACTCTAGTATTTATGCGTTGGATTAAAAATCTACATTACTAAAGGCATTTTTGAGTCATTATTCTCCAAGCCATGAAAAAAAGATTTATTTGCGCGAGATTCTTCTAATAAGTGAGATAAAAACATCACACACAAACAATGTGTTTCTCTGCTTTGAAAAAATATTTTCACAGATGTTTCCTGAAAGGCAAAAATTTCCATATTCTGTGCACAGCAATACTTGACATCTTTTTGTGTTAGTATGATCAGCAGTTCTCTTATATCTTTAATAATAAAACATATTAATTTTGTAAAATAATGTCAAGAAGGAAATCAGTTATAAATCATCAATTCGGAAGTGAAAGGTTTCTCACAGTCTAAAACCAGTTGTGACAATTCAATGTCAAGTTCGAGAACAGCTTTTTGAAGAATCCTATATAGAGTGGAAATACAACCTTGAGAAAGGACATTGTTCAAACTCAAGTTATGGCAGCTATTATCCTTTTGTGTCTAGCAGTGGGCACAATCTACCTGATTCCAGAGGCAACATCCTCGCCAATTCCAGATCCTGGACACATGGTTATTCCATATTATAAAAAGCAAAAGGAAGAGCAGGTTATTTAAGTTTGCATTTTCTCATTCTAAATAATGCTCTAGAAATAATAATTATATTTTTCAAGGAACGAAGGGCAATAGAATCTTTAATCAAAAACTGTCAAGCTTTCTTGGAATCCGGATTCTTTGGCGATCCAAAATGCGAAAAGGTAAAAATTAACACTCATTCAATTTTTGTTGTTTTATATACTTTACTTATTATTTTTAGCTATGGAAAGATTTGGAATATGCTAGCTCAAGGTCAAGTGCATTTTCGAAAATCCACCTGGACAAAGAATTTTCAATTTATATTGTTTGCCTTTTGTTCAGTTTTTGGAATAGATTGATTCAAATCTAACCTGTTGGTATCAGGCCAAAAATTTGATATAAATTAGTTAAATCTATGGATAACAAAAACAAAATGGATATTTTCAGAATCAAACTTCTTCTAAAGCCAATTTTTGAGGAAAGCCTTCAAAAGCTAAGAATACTCAATACTCGCACTTTATCTATGCTGGTGTCTGAGGTTTGGTTTTTCAGAAACCTTTGAAACTTCATCAACCCTGAAGCCTGGATTGATATAAAAAATAAGCTGGTTTTTAAAGTGATTCCAGCCAGTAGGTGGACCATAAACCCGACCAAAAATAAGGCTGTGTAAATAATAGAGATGGGCCCCGACCCGACCTGAACATACTTTTGACCCGCAGTAAATAAGAGGCCGACCCGGGTACTTTTTGACCCGACCCTATGACATTTTTTTGACCCGAAGGGCCAAAAATAGAAAAATTTGACATTTTTAGGTGAAATTTTCTAAATCCATACCCAAACCAAAGACGGCTGATCCGACCCAACCCGACCTGACCCGAGCAACAAACCCATCACTAGTAAGCACGTTTGAATGGAGTACAATGATTTTAAGGTGTTTACACGTGTTTTATGGCAGTTTATGACAAAAATTTGTACTACTCACATTTTTATTCCAGTGTGACATGTGTAAACAGGGGCGAGACAGGTAAAATGCAGGTGGCGATACACCTGACAGCGGGTGGGTTCACCTGAAAGTTGGCACACAGTGTGTCTTATTTTTGGTATGGAAACAAAGTG
>Ga0194133_10004882_pt1 | contig 17488 bp, 15 predicted proteins | sample TA2KigOf40mmetaG_FD_155448 | JGI IMG/M metagenome (GOLD analysis project Ga0194133, IMG submission 155448) | Freshwater microbial communities from Lake Tanganyika, Tanzania - TA2015055 Kigoma Offshore 40m | ecosystem: Environmental > Aquatic > Freshwater > Lake | place: Tanzania: Lake... | reverse complement strand
TTAATCTTTGGAGGTGAGGTTTTGAGAGGATTTGCTTTTGCTATAACTTTTGGAATTATAGTGGGCACTTATTCCTCTATCTACATTGCATCACCCATTTTAATGTATTTTAAAGTAAAAAGAGATTGGTCTGTAAAAATTGATAATACGCCTTAATATAGATTTTGTGCTGCTACCATTGTTAGAAGCATCGGAATTGATAAAAAAGTATTTGTTCTAGATACCAAAAGTGCTGTTCGTGCAGATTTGGCTTTAATTTCAGGATCACACTCAATTATGCCCAAGGCTCTTTTTTGATTTGGCCAAATAATAAACCAAACATTGATAGCCATTATTATTCCAAGCCACATTCCAATACCGATTGTGATATTTTTAGCGCCACCTTTAAATGTTAAAGCTTCATGGACATAACCGTTTAAGTAAGCAGTTATTAATCCTGTAATTATTGTGAAAAGAGCTGCCCAGCGAAACCAAAATAAAGCTGTTGGCGCAATTACTTTTCCAATAGCAGGTTTTTGTTCATCGGGAATTTTTGGCATGCTAGGAATTTGAACAAAATTAAAATACCAAAGTAAACCTATCCACATAATTCCAGATAGTACATGAAGGTATCTAAATATAGCGCTCCAAAAATATCTATCGTTTGCCCATCCGTCATTAATATAAAATAAGATTGAAAAAAAAATTAAAGTAGCAATGACAGAACTTAATAACGTTTTTGGGAGAGACAAAAGAATATTACTGATTCTCATAACATTAAATTACCATAAAAAGTATTTTTAAGCACTCTTTCTTGAAATATTCTTAGAAAGAATTTTTTTTAAAAATTCTCCAGTATAACTTTCATTTGTTATCGAGACATCTTCTGGTGTTCCTTCTGCAATAATTTTTCCGCCTTTTACACCACCTTCAGGACCCATATCAATAATCCAATCAGCGGTTTTTATAACATCTAAGTTATGTTCAATTACAATTACCGTATTTCCTTTATTTACAAATGTATGAAGAACTTCTAATAATTTTTTCACATCATGGACATGCAAACCAGTAGTTGGTTCATCAAGAATATAAATAGTTCTACCCGTTGCTCTTTTTGACAATTCTTTTGCAAGCTTTATTCTTTGAGCTTCTCCACCTGATAGGGTAGTAGCCTGTTGACCAATTTTTATATAACCAAGTCCAACTTTTTGAAGTGTCAAAAGCTTATCTCGTATTGATGAAATATTTTCAAAAAACCTAACACCTTCATCAACAGTCATATTTAAGACATCGGCAATATTTTTGTCCTTAAATCTTATTTCTAAAGTTTCCCTATTATATCTATTACCTTTACAAACATCGCATTGAACATAAACATCTGGTAAAAAATGCATTTCATAGGTTATAACTCCATCTCCTTCACAAGCTTCACATCTTCCTCCCTTTACGTTAAAAGAAAATCTTCCTGGTTTATAACCTCTTGCTTTTGAGTCAGGTAAATTAACAAACCATTCTCTAATTACTGTAAAAGCACCAGAGTAGGTTGCAGGATTTGATCTTGGAGTTCTGCCAATTGGAGATTGGTCAATATCAATTATTTTATCCAAATATTCATAGCCCTGAATACCTTTAAAAGGTTTAGGCATATTTTTAGTTATAGTTTTATTAATCATTAAATTTAATGCTCGATAGAGCGTGTGAAGGACAAAGGTAGATTTTCCGCTACCAGAAACTCCTGTTACCGCTGTAAAAGTGCCAAGTGGTATCTTGGTTGAAACATTTTGCAAATTATTTCCAGTTGCTCCGCTTAAACTTAAATATCTTCCATCTTTTGCTTTTCTTCTTATCTGAGGAATTGAAATATATTTTTTTCCAGATAAATATTGTCCAGTAATGCTATGCTCATTTTCTTTAATATCTGAAGGTGAGCCCATAGCAATAATTTTTCCTCCTTCAGTTCCAGCTCCTGGCCCAAGATCAATTATATAATCAGAATTAAGCATTGCCTCTTCATCATGCTCAACAACTATTACTGTATTTCCTAGATCTCTTAATCTTTTGAGAGCATTTAATAATTTAATGTTATCTTTTTGATGCAGTCCTATGGATGGCTCGTCCAAAACATATAAAACACCAGTAAGTCCTGAGCCAATTTGTGATGCCAATCTTATTCTTTGTGACTCTCCGCCTGATAAAGTTCCAGATGATCTTGATAAGTTCAAATAATCAAGTCCAACATTTATTAAGAAACTTAATCTTTCATTAATTTCTTTTAAAATATGTACTGAAATTTTATTTTCTTTTTCAGTTAAATAATTTGGAAGGTTTGAAAACCATTCATAAGCACTCTGGATAGACATTTTTGAAACTTCACTAATATTTAATTCTTTTATTTTAACAGAAAGAGCCTCTTCTTTTAGGCGCATACCTTTGCATCTGTCACATTCCGTTTCATTTTGAAATTGAGATATTTCATCTCTTTTCCAATCACTATCGGTTTCTAAATACTTTCTTTCCAAATTATTAACAACACCTTCAAATGTTTTTTTGTTTGAATATTTTTCATACCCATCATCATAAGAAAATTTTATTTCTTCTTCATCCGATCCATACAAAATTATATCTTGAATTTTTTTGGGTAGATCTTTCCAAGGGGTTTCAAGTGAAAAATCATAATGTTTAGCAAGAGAAGATAAAGTTTGAGCGTAATATAAAGTTGAGCTTGATGACCATGGCACGATTGCACCATCGATTAAAGATTTTTTTTCATTAGGAATTACTAATTTTGGATCTATATAAAGATCAACTCCAATCCCTTCACATTCAGGGCAAGCTCCATATGGGCTATTGAAAGAAAATAGTCTAGGTTCTATTTCCTCTATTGTAAAGCCGCTTTCCGGGCATGCAAATTTAGATGAAAAAACTATTTTTTCATTTTTTTTAAATTCTTTAGGAAGATTTTCATTTATAAAATCTACATAAACTAAACCGTCAGATAATGATAAAGTTGTTTCAATACTCTCTGCTATTCGTTGCTGTTCTTTTTTATCATTTATGAAACCGTCTATATAAATATCTATATCGTGTTTTATGTTTTTATTTAAAGTGGGTAACTCATCTATCTCATAAATTTTTCCATCAATTCTAGTTTTCTGAAAGCCTCTTTTTTTGTAACCTAATAACTCTTTTTTATATTCTCCTTTTCTTCCTCTTACTATTGGAGCAAAGATTTGAATTTTAGATTGTTTTGGCAGATTTAATATACGATCTACCATTTCTGAGACGGTTTGAGATTTTATGGGTTTTCCTGTGAATGGTGAATAAGGAATTCCAATACGAGCGTATAAAACACGCATATAATCATAAATTTCAGTTACCGTTGCAACGATTGATCTTGGATTTTTTGAAGTTGTTTTTTGTTCTATCGAAATTGCTGGAGACAAACCTTCTATCAAATCAACGTCAGGTTTTCTCATTCGATCTAAAAATTGTCTTGCATAGGCAGATAAACTCTCGACATATCTTCTTTGTCCCTCTGCATAGATCGTATCAAAAGCTAACGAAGATTTACCAGAACCAGACAATCCTGTTATTGTTATTAATTTATCTCTTGGAATCTCCAGTGAAATATTTTTTAGATTATGTTCTCTTGCTCCTTTAATAACGATTTTTTTGACAGTATTACTCATCTTTTCTAGTAAATTTTATTCTTTTAATTTGATTAGTCTGATATAATAAACATTTAATTCTTAGCACAAAAAAGATCTATATTATGGCAGGTAGCTTAAATAAAGTTTTATTAATTGGCAGGCTTGGAAATGATCCAGAAATTAAGCAAATGCAAAATGGCAAAAGCGTTGCGCGTTTAAGTGTTGCAACTTCTGAAAGCTGGAAAGACAAAAACACAGGAGAACGAAAAGAAAAAACAGAGTGGCACCGTGTTGTAATTTTTAACGAAGGTTTAGTTAATGTTGTTCAAAAATATCTTAAAAAGGGAGCTCAAGTTTATATTGAAGGTCAATTAAATACCAATAAATACACTGACAATAATGGTCAAGAAAAGTACAGTACGCAGGTTGTTCTACAAGGCTACAATTCAAGTCTTACCATGCTAGATGGAAAAAATTCATTATCTGGTGATAGTAAAAAAATAGATAACAGCCAATTACCTTCGGACGATATGCCTGACATTTCGCAGGATCCTGACGATAAAGTTCCTTTTTAAAGTTACTTCATGAGTGAAGATTCAAATCAAGATAATTCAAAGATAAAAAAATATAGTTCTGTTCAAATCGTTGATGAGATGAAAACCTCATACTTATCTTACGCAATGAGCGTTATTATAAGTAGAGCGTTACCAGATGCAAGAGATGGACTAAAACCTGTTCATAGAAGAATAATTTACGCTATGTACAAAGGTGGATACGATTGGTCCAAGCAATTTAGAAAATCAGCAAGAGTAGTCGGGGATGTAATAGGTAAATATCATCCTCATGGTGATCAAGCGGTTTATGATGCCTTGGTAAGATTGGCTCAAGATTTTTCAATGAGTGTAAAATTACTTGATGGACAAGGAAACTTTGGATCAATGGATGGAGATAGAGCAGCTGCAATGCGTTATACTGAAACAAGATTAGCAAAAATTGCTGAATATTTAGTTGCAGATATTGAAAAAAATACAATTGATTATCAAAATAATTATGACGATACTGAATTAGAACCAACCGTACTTCCAGCCCAATTTCCTAATTTATTAGTAAATGGTGCAGGCGGAATAGCCGTTGGAATGGCGACAAATATTCCACCACATAATCTAGGTGAGATTATTGATGGAACGCTTGCTTATATAGATAATAACGAAATTTCAATTGATGAACTGATTAAATTAATTCCAGGTCCTGATTTTCCAACAGGAGGTTTAATTATTGGTAAGGATTCAATAAAAACTGGATATAAGACTGGGAGAGGTTCTATAAAAATAAGAGGAGAGATAGAAACAGAAGAAGAAAAAAAAGATAAAACGTTAGTGGTAATTAAATCTGTACCCTTTCAAACCAATAAGTCTTTACTGATAGAAAAAATTGCTCTGTTAGTTAGAGAAAAAAAGATTGAAGGAATTTCAGATATTAGAGACGAGTCTAATAAAGAAGGAGTAAGAATCGTCATTGATTTAAAAAGAGGCGTTTCAAGCGAGATTATTATAAATCAACTTTATAAATATTCTCCCATAGAGTCATCATTTGGATTTAATACTCTTGCAATACTTAACGGAAAACCTGAGTTATTAAATTTAAAACAATTCATAAAAATTTTTGTTGAATTTAGAGAAAAAATTCTAATTAAAAGAACTCTATTTGACTTAAAAAAAGCAAAAGACCGCGTTCATATATTAATTGGTTTATTTATAGCTATAGAAAATATTGACGAAGTAATTGGAATTATTCGTAAATCGAAGAACCCGAATGATGCAAAAACAATATTACAAAGTAAACAATGGAGTTTTAAAAAATCAAAAATTAATAAAAATATTTTAGACGTTAGTGATTTATCTAATAAGGAGCAATATTATTTATCTGATTATCAGGTTAGAGCAATTCTTGAATTAAGGCTTCAAAAACTTACAGCAATTGGTCATGAAGAAATTAATCAAGAAATTTCAGATCTTCATAAACTCATAGTTAAATATAAAGAAATTCTTAATGATAGGAACGCATTGCTAACGCAAATTAAAAATGAACTTAAAGACATCAAAAGTAAATTTTCAAATCCTAGAAAAACAAAAATTATAAATAAAATTGAAAATTTTGATATAGAAGATGTTGTTCAAAAAGAAGATGTAATTATTACAATCACCAATAAAGGCTACATCAAACGTACCCCTTTAAGTTCAATTCGCGTTCAAAAAAGAGGCGGCAAAGGTAAGACTGGAATTACTACTCGAGACGAAGATTTTGTAAATCAAATATTTACCGCTAGCACACATACACCCATTCTTTTCTTTTCATCGAAGGGAATTGTTTACAAATTAAAAGCTTGGAAAATTCCTGAAGGTTCAAATCAGTCAAAAGGAAAAGCACTTCAAAGCATTCTTCCCTTAAAAGATGCAGATGTGATTACTTCCATAATGCCGCTTCCTAGCGATGAAGCAACATGGGCAAAAATGAAAATTATGTTTGCTACTGCTAACGGTAAAGTGAGGAAAAATAGCCTTTTAGATTTTGAAAATATTCAATCTAGTGGAAAAATTGCAATGAAATTAGAGGTAAATGACTCAATAGTTGGAATTAAAATTATAGGGGACGACGATGATTTTCTATTAAGTACTGAAAAAGGAAAATCACTAAGAGTTCAATCTACTAAGTTAAGACTTTTTAAAGGAAGATCTTCTAAAGGAATAAAAGGAATATCTCTAAAAAAAGACGATAAGATTATTTCTCTTTCTATCTTAAAAAGCGTAAAAATATCATCTGAAGAAGCAAGAGCATATATAAAAGCGTCCAGGTTAGAAAAAGATATAGACGAACCCCTCGAAAATAATTCTGAAAAAACTAAATTAGTAAAATTATCTAAAAAACAAATTGAAGATTTTAAAAATAAAGAACAATATATTTTAACAATAACCGAGAATGGTTTTGGAAAACGTTCTTCCGCATACGAGTATAGGGTAAGTGGTAGGGGCGGTCAGGGTATAATTAGTATTATAACTTCAGAAAGAAATGGATCAGTTGCATCCACGTTTACCATAAACCATGAAGATCAAATCATGTTAATTACTGATAAAGGACAGGCGATTAGATGTAATGTAAAAGATATAAGAATAACTGGAAGAAACACACAGGGTGTTAGAGTCTTTAGTCTTGCTGAAGATGAAAAAGTTGTTTCTGCCGCTAGAATTGAAGATTCAACAGAAGAAAGTAATTAATGATCGAAAGAGCAAAGATTTACCAGCCTGTAAAAACAGCTATGCAATCTGGCAAAGCTAGAACTAAATTCTGGATTTTAGAATTTAATAAAGCTAATTTTAATAAAGACTTTGTAATGGGATGGGTATCTTCATCAAACACTAATGATCAAGTAAAATTAAAATTTGAAACAAAAGATCAAGCTGTTGCTTACGCACAAGAAAACAATATTCAATTTGATTTAATTAACCCAAAAAAAGATAAATTAATTATCAAATCTTATGCAGATAACTTTTTAAACAATGTTTAAAAGTTTTTTTTTTAATAAGAGATGGGCATTATGGGCTTGGGGTGGAGCTTTTTTATTAATTTTATCTTTATTAATTCAAGTATCTATAACCGTTAAAATTAATGAGTGGTATAAAGGATTTTATGATTTATTACAAAACGCAGCTAAAAGTAATATATCTGAATTTTGGGAAAAAATTTATGTATTTAGTTATTTAGCATTCCCATATGTTTTACTGGCAACATTTACGAGTTTTTTCACTAGAGTTTTTGCTTTACGTTGGCGAGAAGCAATAACTTTTGATTATCTTCCATTTTGGAAAAATAGTGATGTAAGTGTTGAAGGAGCATCACAACGAATTCAAGAAGACGCAAGTAGATTTGCCAAAATCGTTGAAAGTTTAGGTCTTCAAGTAGTTAGAGCTATTATGACTTTAATTGCTTTTATTCCTATACTCTGGGGACTATCTACAGGAATTGAAGTAGATTTTTTGAAAAAAGTTCCAGGATCTTTAGTTTGGGTTTCGTTGTTTGTCAGTTTAGGCGGTTTATTGATAAGTTGGTTTGTTGGAATAAGACTGCCTGGTCTAGAATATAATAATCAAAAAGTTGAAGCATCATTTAGAAAAGAACTTGTGTATGGAGAAGATGATAGAATTAAATACGCTAAACCAGATACTGTTGTTGAGTTATTTACTGGAATAAAATTTAATTATCATAGGCTTTTTTATAATTATGGATATTTTGATATATGGGTTAATTTGTATGATCAATTTATGGTAATCGTTCCATATTTAGTTATGGCTCCAAGTTTATTCAGTGGCCTAATTACACTTGGAGTTATAGTTCAAGTATCAAATGCCTTTCAAAGAGTTCATAATAGTTTTTCATTGTTTATTCATCAGTGGACAACAATAACTGAATTAAGATCTATTCATAAAAGGTTAGGCGAGTTTGAGATGGCAATTGGTTATAAAACGATTTAACCGCTATCTATAATATTTAATATCTTATCTTTTTTAAAAAACTTTAGGAGCACATTAAATTTTTCTATAGGAAGGTTAGCTTGTGTATAAAAATCAGTTTCTTGTTTTGCTAGTTCAAAAAGATGAGAATGAAACATAGGATCTGCTACAATAAAATCTTTCTGACCACTTTGTTTGTATCCAATAATATCTCCAAATCCGCGTAATTTTAGATCTTCTTCAGATATGTAAAATCCATCATTAGACTCTTTTAGTATTTTAAGTCTCTTTTTCCCATTTTCACTAATTGATTTTGAATATACTAAAATACATTCACCATTTTCAATACCTCTTCCAACTCTTCCTCTTAATTGGTGTAGTTGAGCAAGCCCAAATCTTTCTGAATTTTCAATAATAATTGTATTTGCATTTGGATTATCAACTCCAACTTCAACTACTGTTGTAGAAATTAGAATTGAAAATTTTTTTTCTAGAAAATTTTTCATTAAAATATTTTTTTCATCATTTTTTAAATTTCCATGTATTACTGCAACATTTTCAGGAAAAAATTTTGTGATATATTTAAATCTTTCTAAAACAGGGGTTAAATTTACTTTTGTACTTTCCTCAATTAATGGACAAATCCAATAAATTTGCTGCTCTGATTCAATTTTTTTTTTTATCAAATTAATAAGATCCGGTATTTTTTTTTCAGGAATAATATTTGTTATAATTGTAGTCTTTTTAAATGGTTTTTCTTTAATTGTAGAAATATCCATATCACCGTAAGTTGATAAAATTAAAGTTCTAGGAATTGGAGTTGCGCTCATTAATAAAACATCACAATTTTGACCTCCTTTTTCAGAAAGACTTATTCTTTGTTTAACGCCAAACTTATGCTGTTCATCAATTATAATTAATCCCAAGTTAGAGAATGATACTGTCTCCTGAAATAGTGAATGAGTGCCAATTAAAAAATTTATTTTTCCCTCTAAAACTTCCTTTTTAATTTCAGTCTGCCTTTTTTTATTAACGCTGCTGCTAAGTAATTCTACATTAATGTTCTGATCTTTAGTTAATGATTTTATTAAATTTAAATGTTGGGTTGCTAAAATTTCCGTAGGGCACATCAATGCTACTTGATAGCCAGCGGCAATAACATTCAAACCGGTAATGATTGAAATAATGGTTTTTCCTGAACCAACATCACCCTGTAGTAGTCTAATCATTTTTTTATCGCTTTTTAAACTATCATCAATTTCCTTAATGATGGTTTCTTGGTCTTTAGTTAAAGTAAATGAAAGATTTTTTATTAACTTTAATTTTAAATCGGAAGAAAAAATTTTTGGTTTTTTGTAAACATTAGCATTTTTTTTTTTAATTTGAGCAAATATTAATAAATTTGAGAATATTTCATCAAAAGAGACTCTTTCATATGCTAAGGAATTTTTATCTAAATCTTCAATTTTTTTTGGATTATGTAGCTGAACTAAGGAGTTTTTAAAACTTAACCAATTATTATTTTTAATTATATAATCTCTATGCCATTCTGGAACATCAGGTATTTCTTTAATAATATTTTCATAAATTTTATTAATAGTTTTATTTGAAATGCCTTTTAGTGATGCATACGTGGGCATTATTTTTGTAACATTTTCCTCATTATTAATTGAAGTTACGTAATCTGGATTTGTTATTTGATACTTATTTTTGTAAAAATTAACTTTTCCTGAAATAATAACCTCACTATTTATGGGTAAAATTTCTTTAATGTAATTCTCCCTTGAATTAAAAAAAACAATATTTATTTCTCCAGTTTCATCAAAGCATTGAACAGTATTAGGCAGTCTTCTTATTCTTGGAAAATTATGTTTTTTTACTTTAACAAAAATCGTAGAAATTTTTCCAATTTCAAGATTATTTAACTTTGGACAGTGTGTTCTATCAATCAACCCATAAGGAAAATTAAAAATAAGATCTATATTAGTATCTATTTTTCTTTCATTAAATAATTTCTTTATTTTTGGTCCTATACCTTTTACTTTAGAAACTGGGTTAAAAAAAAAATTAAAATTTTTTTCAATCATTTAAAAAATTATTTAGACTAAGATATATTATACATGAGTGATTTAATTAAAAAACTTATTTACCGCTCAAATCATAGAGGAACAAAAGAAATGGATTTGCTGATTGGTGGTTTTGCTAATAATAATTTACAGAGTTTGACATTAGAAGAGTTAAAGGAATTTGAACTTTTATTAAATTTTACAGACAGAGAATTAAGCTCATGGTTGGTTGATAATAAAAAAAATATTGATATTGAAAAATATTCTGTTTCATGGAAGCTTAAAGAATTCAAAATAAAATTTTAAAAGTAATTAAATTAATAATGGCGGAGAGGGTGGGATTTGAACCCACGAACGAGTTGCCCCGTTGCTAGTTTTCAAGACTAGTGCTTTCAACCGCTCAGCCACCTCTCCTTGTTTAATGACTTTAATTGATAGCTATGTTAAAAAAAAGTAATGGATATTTACCTTAAATTAAAAATATTTCTAATTATTTGTTTATTAACAATATTTAAATCTACTATTTCTTTATCAAATGAAAAATTTAACGAATGGTTAGTCGAATTTAAGGTCAGGGCAATAAGCCAGGGTGTTTCGAAAAACACAGTTGATAATGCTCTAAAAAATGCAAAATTTTTAGAAAGAATTATTGCATTAGATAGAAAACAGCCTGAATTTTTTGAAAAAACTTATGAATATATAGACAAAAGAGTTAATGAAGTAAGAATACAGACAGCCAAAAAACTCTTAAGTGAAAATTCTGTTTTACTTCAAAAAGTTAACACTACATTTAAAGTTGATAAAGAAATTTTAGTATCCCTATGGGGAATTGAAACTAATTTTGGAGTTAATAAAGGTAAAGTAGATATAATCTCAGCCTTAACAACACTATCATTTGATAATCGAAGATCTGAATATTTTGAAAAAGAATTAATTATACTTTTAAAATTAATTGATAAAAAAATTCTTAAATATGAAAGTTTATATGGCTCCTGGGCTGGAGCTATGGGAAACTTTCAATTTATGCCATCCACAATACAAAATTACGCATTAAATTTCGACGAGACTTCTGAAATTGATCTAATCAACTCATTTCAGGACTCATTGGCATCAGCTGCTAATTATTTAAAAACTATTGGATGGAAAGAAAAAGATATTTGGGGTTTTGAAATTCAAATTGATAAAGATTTTGATAAAGATTTAATAAATTCTGATTCTAGAAATCTTAAAAATAAAATTACAATAGCTAAGTTAAAGTTATTAGGATTTAAAAATACAAATGGAAAAGAAATTATAATCGACGAAAAAAAAGAAGGTTGGTTAATAAGACCAGACGGGGAAGATGGTCCAATATATATAGTATTTGATAATTTCTTAAGATTATTGGAATGGAATAGATCTTTACGTTTTGCAATAACTGTAGGAACTCTTTCGGATAAAATAAAATTGTAAAATGAAAAATAAGATTATTATTTTATTTTTTATTTTTATTACATCTTGTCAAAAATCACCAATTTATGAAAGTTTTCAAAATTATGAAAAAATGGGTTTTGCTGAAATATCGAACACAGACATAATTGCTCACCATACATTAGCTCCTAATAGTCAAATAAGGATTACAAATTTATTAAATAATAAAAATATTGTTGTAAATATTGATAAAAACACCAATTATAAAAAACAAAGGGAAATCATTATTTCTAAAAAATATGCTGAATTATTAGAATTAAGTTCAAGTTTGCCTTTGGTAAAAATTGAAAGTTTAAGATCAAATAAAACCTTTAAGGCTAATCTTGGACAAATTTATGAGGAAGAAAAAAAAATAGCACAAAATATTGATATAAAAAGTGTCGATATTGTCGATTTAACCACAAATAAGCAAAGCAAAAATTTAAAATTAAAAAAAGTTACAATTTTTTATGGAGATTTTATTTATAAAAATTCTGCCCAAGATATAGCAAGTTTACTAAAAAAAGAAATTTCAAATATTAATCCAATAATAGTTCAGGTTAATAAGAAATATAGAGTAAATGCTAAAATTATAAATGATATCAACGATTTTGATATTTTTTTTAACAAAATAGTTAATACTAAGTTTGAAATTTATAATATAAGCGTTGAATAATGATAAAATTTTTCTTTTGCAATTTAATATTTTTATTTTTTTTGTGTTTATCTGCTTATTCACAAATTATTATTCCAGAAAAAGTTAGGCAAGGCATTGTCATTGATTACTTTAGTGGAGCTGTTTTAGCTGAAAAAAATTCAGATCAAAAAATTTCTCCTGCTTCAATGACTAAAATCATGACAGCTATTATTGTATTTGATCAATTAAAAAATAAAAAAATTAAACTTACTGATCAATTTACTGTCTCTAAAAATGCTAAAAACGCAACAAGATCAGGTGAATCTAGTATGTTTTTAGTTCCAGGTGATAAAGTTTCGGTCGAAGATTTAATAAGAGGTTTGATTGTTGCGTCAGGAGTAGATGCTTCAATCGTTTTAGCAGAGGGAATATCAGGTAGTGAGGAACAGTTTGTTAATTTGATGAATGAAAAAGCTAAAATTATTAATATGGTAAGTACCAAATTTAGCAATTCTTCTGGAACTTTTGACCAAGATAATTATTCTACAGTAAGAGATATTGCTTTGTTGTCATCATATTTAATTAGCAATTATCCTCAATATTATAAATATTTTAAGGAGAAAGATTTTGTATGGGTTAGAACCGGGGGTAACCCAATAAAACAGGAAAATAGAAATCAACTGCTTTTTACTGACGATGAAGTAGATGGAATAAAAACAGGACACCTAAAAGATAGCAAATATTCTATTTCAGTCACAAAAAAAAAGGATAATAGAAGAATAATTGCTGTTATTAGTGGTTTACCAACAATGTCTTCAAGAGCCGAGTCTTCAAGATTATTATTAAATAACTCATTAAACAAAATTGATCTTTATAAAATTCCTTATGATAAAGACAAATTTAAAATTAGAGTTTGGAATGGAAGTTCAAATTACCTAGATGTCCGTGGAATAAACCCAGATGTTATTTTTATTAATTTACCAAAAAATTTAAAAAATCCGAAAATCAAAATGGAATTAACATATGAATACCCTTTACAAATACCAATTAAAAAATATGAAAAAGTTGCAGTTTTAAAAATTTACAATAATAAAGATCTCATTGATACTCGAGACTTATTTGCTCAAAAAGAGATAACTACTAAAAATATATTTTTTAAAGGCTTCCAAAATATAAGTCATTATATATGGCAATAAAAAAATCTTTTTTTATTTCTTTTGAGGGAGTCGAGGGGTCGGGCAAATCAACACAGGCAAAATTATTATATAAATATATTAAAGATAATATATCTAAAAAGGTAATACTAACCAGAGAACCTGGTGGAACAAAATTTTCTGAAAGAATCAGAAATATATTATTAGATAATAATTTTAAAAAAAATCCTCTAACAGAGTTTTTTCTATTAATGGCAGCCAGAAATGATCATGTAGTAAACAAAATTAATTATTATCTTAAGAAAGATTTTATTATTGTTTGTGATAGATTTTATTATTCTACACTCGCGTATCAACACTATTTAGAAGGAATGAATAAAAAATTTATATATGAAACTCAAAAAAAAATTTTTAAAAATATCTATCCAGATATAACTTTTTTGATCGATTTGAATGAGAAAGAATCCAAGATTAGGATAAAGAAAAGAATAAAAAAAATAAATAGATTTGATAAACTTTCAAACTATCACTTTAATAAAATTAGAAATGGATTTCTTAAAATTGCAAAGATATATAAGAAAAAAGTAATTTTAATTAATGGAAGCAAATCACTTAATGAAATTAAAAATGAGGTAATTAAAAAAACCTTAAAAGTATTAAATGTTAGACATTAATTTCATAAATATTGAAAATCAAAATAAGTATCAAAGATTTCTATATGGTTACGAATCTTTATTTAAAAATTTAGTTATACTTTATAAGAAGAATAAATTGCCAAACAAGATTTTATTCAATGGTAGCGATGGAATAGGGAAAGCGACATTAGTCTATCATTTAAGTAATTTTATATTGTCCAATAATGAAAATGACTCTTACGATATAGAAAATAAAGAAATTAGTGAAAATAATAAAAGTTATTTAGATTTAGTTAATAATACTAATTTCAATTTTAAACATTTAAAAGTTGATGATTACAAAAAAAGTATCAGTATAGAAGAAACTAGAGAAATTATAAATTTTTTTAATCAGTCATCAATAAATAATAAGCCTAAAATTTTTTTTTTAGAAGGAGCCGAGAGTCTAAATATAAACTCATCAAATTCAATTTTGAAGATTCTAGAAGAGCTTCCAGATAATAATTATTTTTTTTTAACATATCTTGAAAACAAATTTTTGCTTGAGACTATTAAATCGAGGTGCTTTAATCATAGGATTTTTTTAAGTTCAAAAGAAACTTCTTTAATTAAAGAAAAGCTAATTTTGCAATATGAAACTAACAAGATAATTATTAAAGATTTTACTCCAGGAACAAATATTAAAATAAATATGCTATTTAATGAACTCGATATTTCTAAAAAAAATTTTTCTGAGAAAATCTTAGCAATGCAAAATTTTTATATAGAGGAAAAATATAGTAAAATTTTAGATTTAATTCATATTTATATTGAAAATTATTTTGCAAACAACTTGGAAAAAAATAATTTTTTTAAAAATTTTAGAATAAGAAAAAAAATAAATAATATTATTCACAACATTAAGTTAATTAATAATGATGTCAAAAGCAGTTTTTATGAAATTAATCTTTTACTCGGTATTAGATAATGAAAAATTTTTATCTAACCACGCCTATTTACTATCCCTCTGCAAAGCCACATATGGGTCATGCTTATTCAAGTATTTCAGCCGATGTTATTGCAAGATTTAAAAAAATAGAGGGTTATAATGTTAATTTTTTAACAGGAACGGATGAGCACGGTCTTAAAATACAAAGGGCGGCTGAACTACAAAAAAAAGATCCAAAGAGTTTTTGTGATGAAATATCTAAAAACTTTATTGATCTTGCAAATAAATTAAACCTCTCAAATACTGATTTTATCAGAACAACTGAACAACGACATAAGAAAACTGTTTCAAAATTATGGAATATTCTTGAAGAAAAAAATGAAATTTATATTTCAAAGTATTCAGGCTGGTATTCTGTATCTGACGAAGCTTTTTATAATGAAGATGAAATTGATACCCAATCTGATGGTAAAGTTTCTAAAGTGTCAGGATCTAAAGTTGAATGGATGGAAGAAGAGTCATATTTTTTTAGACTTTCAAAATGGCAGGAGCCTTTATTAAAGTATTATGATGATAACCCAGACTTTATTGCTCCCCTTAGTAGAAAAAATGAAGTTATAAGTTTTGTTAAAAGTGGACTTAAAGACCTATCAATCAGTCGAACCTCTTTTAAATGGGGCATACCAGTTCCTAATAATAACAAACATGTAATTTATGTATGGTTAGATGCGCTAACTAATTACATAAGTGCTTTAGACTATTTTGAAAAAAATAATAAAAATCAATTTTGGCCAGCAGACGCGCACATTATCGGCAAAGATATTATAAGATTTCATTGCGTTTATTGGCCAGCTTTTTTACTAGCAGCAGGCCTTAAGCCTCCAAAAAAAGTTTTTGCCCATGGCTGGATACTTTCTGGGGAAGAAAAAATGTCGAAATCAAAAGGAAATATTTTAGATCCTTTAGAAATTATTGAGAATTATGGATTAGATGAAATTAGATATTACTTAATGAAAGAGGTTATTTATGGTGAGGATGGAAAAATAACACCTGAAAATTTAATAAATTGTATAAATAGTGATTTAGCTAATAATATTGGAAATTTATATCAAAGAATAAGTTCAATTGTTCATAACAAGTTAAATTCTTTAATCCCATTATGTAAACCAAAAGACAACTCGGATTTAAAAATATTAAATTTAGTTGAAGATAATTTAGATTTATTAATTAAAACTTTTAATAAATATGAAATTCATAATTATTTAAAAAACATTATTCAATTATGTTCAGAGGTTAATAAATATGTGAATGACTCAGCGCCATGGTCTTTAAAAGATGATAATTTAGAAAAAAGAAATATTATTATATATACCGTTTTAGAATTTATAAGAAAAATCTCTATATTGCTTCAACCAATTATTCCTGAAAAAACTAATATAATATTAGACTCTTTTAATGTAAAAGAAGATGAAAGATTTATAAAAAATATTAATAAAATTTTTTCTATCAAGCCTGAAACTAAAATCCAAAAAATAAATATTCTTTTTAAAAAACAATGATTATAGACTCTCATTGTCATCTTGATTACGAGCCTTTAATTAATGATATTAACCAAGTTCTGCTAAATGCAAAAAATAATAATATTTCTCATTTATTAACGATTGGAACAGGCTTAGATAGTTCTAAAAAAGTTTATGAAATTGTCGAGAAATATGAAAATATTTATGGTTCAATTGGTATTCACCCTAATTCAACCACTAATAATTTGGCCGACATAAATGAACTTCTAAGTATTAAAAAAAAAAGTAAAAAAATAATTGCTTTTGGTGAAACAGGTCTTGATTATTTTTATAAAAGAAGTGAAAAAAAAGATCAATTATATTCATTTAAAAAACATATTGAACTTGCAATTTCCGAAACTGTGCCCGTTATTGTTCATACAAGAGATGCTGATGAAGACACCCTTGCAATTATTAAAAGTCACCATTTAAAAACAAAATTTTTAATACACTGTTTTACTGGCGGTTTAGAATTTGCAAAAAAGCTATTAGATCTTGGATGTTTTATTTCATTTAGTGGCATAATAACTTTTAAAAAATCCTCTGATCTTAGAGATGTAGTAAAATATGTTCCTATTGAAAAAATGTTGATTGAAACGGATTCTCCTTATCTTAGTCCAGATCCATTCAGAGGCAAAAGTAACGAACCGGCAAACGTTAAAATTGTAGCTGAAAATGTTGCCTTAATTAAAGACATTTCTTTTGAAGATGTTGCAAATATAACTACAAGAAATTTTAAAAATTTTTTCTTTAATAAGATTAATTAAAAAATTGCTTTCAGAGGCGGTTTAAACTATATAACACTTTGTATTAATGGGCCCGTAGCTCAGTTGGTAGAGCAATTCCCTTTTAAGGAATGGGTCACAAGTTCAAATCTTGTCGGGCTCACCATTTATTGTATTCTTAGAACTATAGATTTTGTATTT
>Ga0194133_10004880_pt1 | contig 17496 bp, 12 predicted proteins | sample TA2KigOf40mmetaG_FD_155448 | JGI IMG/M metagenome (GOLD analysis project Ga0194133, IMG submission 155448) | Freshwater microbial communities from Lake Tanganyika, Tanzania - TA2015055 Kigoma Offshore 40m | ecosystem: Environmental > Aquatic > Freshwater > Lake | place: Tanzania: Lake... | reverse complement strand
TCATTTATTTACGATCATTTTAACGTATCTACTACATTAAGTAGTAACAATATATTTTTAAAAGTGTGCGATAATACTACATTTGTTATATATGAAGGATTAATTGAATTAATTGACTTAAAACATCAAAATATACATTTAAGTCTGGAAGAAGTATATAAAGTTATTAATAGTTCATTGTCAAGGAAAAATGATTTTGAAATCACAACTTTGGTAGTAAAATCATCAATTTTTATTACATTTAATGGACTAATTGGTGGCATCGTAAAATTTTGTTTGGAATGTGAATTGGCAGAGAAAATTATGACAGGTGATAAACAGCAAATGATACATTATGAGAGAAATATGGCTAAATTAAATGATGAAATTAATTCGCTAAAACAAGAAATAGATAATCTTAGACAAGAATTGGAAATGAAAGATAATATTGGCGTAAAAATTCGGAAAATAGTTGAAAAATGTATTGTGTATTTTGAATTCTTTAAAAATTTAAGACTAAAAATTGGAGATGTAAAATTTAGACAGTTGTTTATAAAAAGTCAGCCTAGCTTGGCACGCAAAAATTTTGATAGACATAGCAAATTTTCTATGGAATCATTAGGCTTTTTAACTGACGCAGACCCCCATACCATAACGCCGATTATGAAGAAATATTTTAGCAATTACTACGATATTAATTCAGACTCATTTAGACCCCTTAGATTTAAGGTTTGGAATAATGAATTACAAGAAACTTGTTCTATAAATTATTATGACAGAATATTAAATATCCATATGGAACAGTTGAAACCTTCTTTTAACGTTATGAAAGAGCAATCATTTGGAATTGAAAATGATTGTAACATATCAGCAAGTGTTGGTTCAAACTTGTCACATATATTTTATGCAGATAGAACAAGGACAAGATTATTAGATGAAACTTATGAAGAATTTGAATTAAAATTTTTAGAGCAAATTTTGGTTGAATTAGAAAATATTTATGTGTTTTATAAAAAATGTGATTTTATGGGAATTAGAGAAATATTAGGTTTCAGTATGTAATATAAAGTTTATTTTAAAAATTAAAATAAAAAATTGAAATAAATAAATACTTTTTTATTTGTGATATATTTGATTATATACAAGGACATTTGAAAATGAATTCTATGCTTTATAAAAAAAAAGGCTTTAAAAAAACTGAAAAATTTGCTATCAATGAACCAATTCAATTAGCAGTAGAAGAAGTCGAAAAGGAATCTGTAAATATTAACGGCATTATCCCACCTGCTGACAATATTAATATCTGTTTCGTGGGGGGTGTCTCAACCGGTAAGTCTACTATTTTGAACGCAATCTTCTGCGAAGAACTAACCCAATGTAAAATTAAACGCACTACAATGGTGCCAACTATTTACATTGAAAATGAAAATAATCCATTCCACATCACTCCATCAGAGGAAATCTTCAAAATTATCGCAGAAAAGAACAAAGAAATCATTGCCAAGACGGAAAATGGAGAGAAAATTTCAAGAACCGAATACAGCGAACTTGCGTTTAATGTCGGTAAATTAGACATTAATATTTTAAATGATGCTTATGTTAATGTATATGATATTCCCGGATTAAATGATGCACGAACAAAGGATATTTATTACAATTATTTGGAAGAAAATTTTTTAAAGTTTAATTTAGTTATCTTTATTGTTGATATTCATTCGGGTCTCAATACGTCAGATGAAATTGATATTGTGAATTTCATTACTAATAATACACGATATCAATTATTAGAAAATAAAAAGAAAATTTACACACTGGTTATTGTTAATAAAGCAGATGATATGCAGTTGGATGAAGAATCAGAAGAAACTGATAAGTTAATGCTAACAGGAGAATTAAATGAGATGTATGAACAGGTAGAAAAAACGATTAAAACTGAATTTGACAGAAAGGGTGTTGCCGATCAATTAATCGGAATTATGCCTTTATGTGCTATTGACTCGTATTTGTATCGTATGGTGAAGAAACACGGTGAGGAATTTAAGCTAACACGAGAGCAAGTATTAAAAATCGGTATTAATGAAAATGGTAAGAAGTTTAGCACACTGAAACCGGCAACACAAGAGAAAAAGGTATATGAGATCTTACAGGATAAAGAGTTTATTGATACGATGATTAAGTTGTCAGGATTTAGTTGCTTAGAAAAGACACTACATAAGTTTTTAGGAGAAAATAACACGGGTAAGACAATTAGGATTAATAATTTGTTATTTAATTTGTCAAAACTACCGAGTATTATTGATTTATTGAAAACCGCAAATTGTATTGTTACATTAGAACGTTCAAATCTCTTTTCAAAATACTTTGAAATTTACAATAATATTAAAAAGATTGACCAAGAAATGTATGATTCACTGGTTTCCGAGTTACTGGTCCAAATTATTGGAGTTTTGGAAGAAAGAGTTAAAAACTATAAAGATATGGATTTACTATTAGAAGACTACAATAGATTTGTAGACCTTGTATTTAATGTACATTTCGTCAGTTTCTATACTATAGTTGGTTATCCCAGTTTTATTGAAGACCATGTGTTACATCTATTAACTTCATCAATTAATAACTCAAAAAATTACACAGTTGATAAAATAGTATCAGCATTTAATACATTAAAGAAAACTAATATATACAATAGTTACAATATTAATAAAATTATTAAATGTATCATTGGAAGAAGTGAAGGTGCTAACGCAAAGTATGCTATGGACTTTGACGAATCTGTAAAATATGATGAATTAATTAAATTGTTAAGTGAATTAAGAGAAATGGGTATTGAGATTGTAAAGTTTCTAAGATTCATTATTATTTATAGAATTAAAACTGAAGCAGCCTTTCCGGAATTATTATATATGAGAAAAATGCTATATCAAAGTCACAATGAAATTCCAGTCAGTAATTATATAAGCCAGTTATTATATGGTAAAGTAATTGATGAAATTATATTCATTAATGGTTTAGATTTTAGTAAATGTGATAAAGAATTTGAATTAGATGTGTATTATTTAAGTTTTGGCTCCACCTTTTAAAAAGGTGGAAAATTTTATTATAATAATATAATATATGAAATTAGGTAATCTATCAAATTTATTCATACTATTTTTTATTTTAATCGTATTAGGATTTTTATACAGAAGATTTGAAGATAAACGAATGAGAGAAGAAAATAAAGATAATTACGATGCTATTCAAAAATATTTATTGGACGATGTAACTTTAGGTAAGAGTAAAAAACCTATTTTATGGATTTATGTTCCGTATGAATATAACTCCAGAAACTGGTCCAGCTTTGGCTCCAGAAGCTCATACGATTTAAATCAACCTTATCTTTATTTAACAGTTCGTAGTATTATTAAAAAGTGTGACGAATCATTTACCATTTGTATTTTTGACGATAATTCATTTCAAAAATTAATTCCTGATTGGAAAATTGATATGACCCGTCTTTCTGATCCCATTTTATCAAACATTAGGACGCTAGGTATGATGAGATTACTTTATATTTACGGCGGTTTAATGTGTCCTATTTCCTTTTTATGCATGAAAGATTTGATGGGATTATATACAAGAGGAACAAGAGGAGAGAAAATGTTCGTTTGTGAAACCGTTGACAGAAATAGCACATCAGTTAGAGCTAATTTCTATCCAAATATTTCATTTTGTGGCGCACCAAAAGAGTGCGAAACTGTGAATCAATTATGTAACTATATTCAGACCATTTCTTCGCACGACCATACAGCTGAATCCAAGTTTCTTGGACAATACGATAGATGGTGTATGAAAAAGGTTCAAGAAGGTAGAATTAATTTAATTGAAGGTGTTGAAATAGGCACTAAAACAGTGAGCGAAGAACAAATAATCTTAGACGACTTAATGTCTAATAATTATTTGGATTTATATAAGGGAACATACGGTATATTAATTCCTTCAAACGAGCTACTTAATAGATTGAATTATGGTTGGTTTGTTAGGATGTCACAAAAACAGGTGCTGGAATCGGATACTATAATTGGAAACTATTTACTTCTCTCGGTTGGTCCAGAAGAAAAGCAGGGAATTTTAGAGCCATTGGAAGTAAAACCAGGTTGGGTGAACTTTTGGAAGCTTCCAAGTGGAGCACCATATTATGGTCTTAAGCCAAATTTTTTGGGTGATAATTTATCACGAGTAAAATATCCAGGAAGATAAATATTTTAACCCTTTTTTTGGTTCTTCGCTTTGGCTCCACCTTTCCTAAAGGTGGATGATTATATTATAAAAATCTACTTAAAAACAACACGATACTATAGTATATCTACAATGACTGAATTCGAAATGTGTAACCCTGACTGTTTAGTATTTAAGCTTGAGGAGGTCGAACGCGAAACCTTAATTATTGACACTACTCTTTATATCTTATATGATAAGAAGAACCATAAGTTTTTGTTGAGAGGGCGCCGTAGATGGACCCCACAAACTCAATCTTGTACATATTCTTTTGAATGTGAATTTGCTCACGAATTGGTAGACTTTATTCAATACATTGTTTGTTCAAAGAATAAATTAAATGAAACGCTATATAATTACGATAATTTGTCAGAAGATCCTAATGAAATTACATTTGAGTTTTTACGTGACCATGACCATAGTGATTATGAAATTGCTGGTTATGACTGGCGTAAGTTTAACAGACGTAGAATGGTAAGAAACCTAAGAATGTTAAGAAATATTTTTAACCATTATTAGATAAATAAAAAGAGGAATTACAAAAAATTAAAATATTATAAAAAATATATTGATTAGTTTAGAATATAATAATTAAATTACTTATTATATTATAATTATGAATGAATCAATGTCTATTTTATTAGCGACAACTATTTTAGCGCTTGGTGGCTTAGGGTTATATATGTATAAATCAGATAATAATGATAGTGAAGATGAAGATAATAAGTATAGTGAAGAAGGTTTATTTGGTTCAAGTAAACTAACTGGTTGGTGGTCAACTGGAGACGATAGTGAAGATGAAGACAATAAAAGCAAGACGACTAAAAAATCACGTAGCAATAAACATAAACACGATGATTATTCAGATTTAGATGAAGAATATTTAGACTTAGACGATGATGAATATGAAAAACCACGCAGGAAATCATCTAAAACCCTTAAAAATCGCAAAACAAATGGCTCATCTAAACGTAGATATTAATAAACTGTTACAACAGTCGTTAAATCATTAATGCTTTGGCGGCAATATATATAATATATAATATTATATGACGATTTATCATATTTAATTTCAGATGTATATGTAATTTTATTAAACTTACATATTTGTCGTAAAATAGTAATAAATGAGTTATATGTTAATTTTTTCTCTAAATACTTGCGTTTTGATATATGGTAATATGGGATACAATAATTAATAAAATTTTGGATGTCTTCGCTATATACACCTTTTTTATATGATTCATTATTAAATATGTAGTATTTTTCAGTCTTTTGACATATTTTATCCAATAAATTAAATACCACATCATCCATTATTTTATTTTTAAATATTTGATTTGACATTATTATAATATCTATATATTATTTTTAGATAATAAAAGGCTTACTTTCGTAACAATTTAATTAAATTATTAGTAAACAATGCTAATTCTATTTCGTCTTCGTGAATATTATGGAAAATAGTTATATATTTACATAAATAGGGTATTACATTATATTTTTGCTCTTCAGTAAACATATTTGTAGATTTAATGAAAATAAAATAATTATCTAATATGTCCATAACAGAATACCCTTTTTCGTAAATTTCATATATGATTTTGATAGCTGGAATTAATTGGGAGTTCAATAAAAAATTGGTATACTCTTCAAAAATAAAAAAATTAATATTAGTACATAATTGAACAGCTAATTCAAGTGTAATATTTTGATTTAGTATCTTGAATTTTTCCATATAATTTATTAGGATTTTGACTGTGTTATTTGAAATATTTAATACAAATTCTTCAGCATCATTGTCTATACTAATATTTTCATTTATTTTGATGTTATTTAGTATATTTATTAAATTCTCTCTTTTTAATGGCTTTAACCTTATAATAGAAAATCTAGATTGTAAGCTCTCAATTACCTTTTGGTTATTGCTGCAAGAGGAAATAAAATTTACATTATGACTAAATTTATCTATACAGTTTCGAAATACCTGTTGACTTTGCTCATTAATGAAATCAATATCATCAAGAACTACGATTTTTTTTTTACCTTTAATATTCGAACACGTTTGACAGAATGTTTTAACATCACTTCTATAATAATTTATACCTTGTTCTTTTAGGCTATTAGTATGCAGCACATTTTCTTCATATTCTTTTGGTGTTAGTCCCTTATAATATTCTCTAATAAGAGCATTTAAAATAGTTGTTTTTCCGGAAGCCATATCTCCCATTAAAAGTATATTTAAATCGTCTATTAAAATCAATGTTTTTAACATTTCAATTACTTCATTATTTGGACCAAAAGAATCAAAATATAAGGGTTGGTATTTATTTATGAATAATTTTTCTGTCATAATAATTATTATACGTTAATAATTATTTAAGTATATCTTTTAATATATTATTAAAAATGTCTGAAAATTTTTATAATATTTTAGGTATTAATGAAAACGCAAGTCAAGAAGAAATTAAGAAAGCATATAGGACTTTACAAATGAAATGGCATCCAGATAAAAATCCAGGTAACCAAGAGGCCATAAATATGACACAGAAATTAAATGAAGCATATGAAACTCTAGGTGATGATCAAAAAAGAAAAGAATATGATATGATGAAAAAAAATCCTTTTTTTAGGGAAGGTCCTAGTAATATGGAAGAAGTGCCATTAAACGATATATTTAATATGATGTTTGGTGGAATGCCATTTGGTATGCCGCCTAATATGGGGAATGGGACAAAAATACATTTTTTCCAAGGAGGACCAATGAATTTTCAACAGGGAATGAATAAACCAATACCCATAATGAAAGCGTTACAAATAAATATGGAACAAGTGTTTAATGGAGCTTCTGTTCCGATAGAAATAGAGAGATGGATATTAGAAAATGGTAATAAAGTGTTTGAAAAAGAGACCATTTATATAGATATTCCAGCAGGAATTGATGAAAATGAGATGATTATTTTGAGAGAAAGAGGAAATGTTATATCGGAGCAATGTAAGGGTGATATTAAATTAAATATTTTAATTCAAAATAATACACCTTATAAGCGTGCTGGCTTGGACCTAATATTAGAAAAAACTATTTCTCTCAAAGATGCATTATGTGGATTTTCATTTGAGTTAAAATATTTAAATGGTAAGAGCTATACTTTAAATAATAATAGGGGAAATATAGTTCCGTCAGAATATAAGAAGATCTATCCTGAAATGGGATTAAAACGTGGTGAACACAAAGGTAATATGATAATAAATTTCCACGTTGAATTTCCTGAGAAGTTGACAGATGAACAAATCGATAAAATAAAAGAAATTCTTTAAATTCTTTAATAATTAATTGATTTTGGTCTTATATTTTTATATAAATTTTATTATATAAAAATATTTATAATTTTATAATTTTATAATTTTATGATTTGTAATAAGTTTTTAAATTACTTCAATTAAGTAGCTGGAAAAAATGTTGCGCTTACATTTACAACAACAGGTAAATTTGCTGGAATAAATATTACATCACTTGCGTTAACGTTTCCTATAGCAATGTTACCAATTGATAGTGCTGTTGGAGTAGATAATATTTGAATATATCCGGGTCCAACAGCACTTAATCTTAAGTTTCCGTTTGAAACATCCGTTAAAATTCTATCATTATATTCACTAACTAAAGCAGCAGATAAAGCGCTATCTCCTGAAATTCTATTATTTATTTCATTTGTTAGTGAAATATTTAAAGAAGCGTCAGCAACAGAATTATAGTTTATAGCCGTTTGTAATACATCAAAAGTATTATTTATAGCAGATATGTTTGAGTTTATTGAATTAATGCCAGAAATTCTAGAACTTACTTCATTTGATAATGCGGTTGATATTGAGTTAAATGAAGTATCTGTTCTTACTTTAAGACCCGATATTGAAAGTTTTAAAGCACTATCTAAATTTGTTACTGAATTAGTTCTGTTATTAATTTCACCTATTAAAGCAGTTGACAGTGAGACATCTGCAGTTCCTAAATTACTTGTATTGAGGTCCAACGCATTTGACAAATTTTTAATACTTGTTGATAAACTAGTTGTAAGAATATTTAATGATGTGTCAGCTGTTGCTCTATCGGTTATTTCACTTTGTATACCAGTCGAAAGTGTATTGAAAGAAGCTAACCTTGAATTATTCACGCTACCTACGGATAAATTTAAAGAAATATCAGAAATAGTTCTGGTACTCATTTCAGAAGAAAGAAGAAGAGATAAAGAATTATCTCCGGAAATTCTAGATGACACCTCGCTGGAAAGACCAAGAGATAAAGAATTATCTCCAGAAATTCTAGATGACACCTCGCTGGAAAGACGAAGAGACAAAGAATTGTCTCCAGAAATTCTATTTGAAACTTCAGTAGAAAATCTAGTAGATAAAGAATTATCTCCAGAAATTCTAGAAGAAACCTCACTGGAAAGACCTAAAGACAAAGAATTATCTCCAGAAATTCTGGTTGAAACTTCAGTAGAAAGACGGAGTGACAAAGAATTGTCTCCAGAAATTCTGTTTGAAACTTCAGTAGAAAATCTCGTAGATAAAGAATTATCTCCAGAAATTCTGGAAGACACTTCACTGGAAAGACCAAGAGATAAAGAATTATCTCCGGAAATTCTAGATGATACCTCACTAGAAAGTCCAGTAGAAAGAGCATTAGATAAAGAATTGTCTCCAGAAATTCTAGATGACACCTCGCTGGAAAGACCAAGAGATAAAGAATTATCTCCAGAAATTCTGTTTGAAACTTCAGTAGAAAATTTTGTGGACATAGATGTAGATAAAGAATTATCTCCAGAAATTCTGGATGAGACCTCACTGGAAAGACCTAAAGACAAAGAATTATCTCCTGAAATTCTATTTGAAACTTCAGTAGAAAATCTAGTAGATAAAGAATTATCTCCAGAAATTCTGGATGAGACCTCACTGGAAAGACCTAAAGACAAAGAATTATCTCCTGAAATTCTATTTGAAACTTCAGTAGAAAATCTAGTAGATAAAGAATTATCTCCAGAAATTCTGGAAGAGACTTCGCTCGAAAGACCAAGAGATAAAGAATTATCTCCAGAAATTCTGGAAGAGACTTCACTCGAAAGACCAAGAGATAAAGAATTATCTCCAGAAATTCTGGATGAAATTTCAGTAGAAAGACCAAGAGATAAAGAATTATCTCCAGAAATTCTGGAAGAGACTTCACTCGAAAGACCAAAAGATAAAGAATTGTCTCCAGAAATTCTAGATGATACCTCACTGGAAAGACCTAAAGATAAAGAATTATCTCCAGAAATTCTGTTTGAAACTTCACTGGAAAGACCTAAAGACAAAGAATTGTCTCCAGAAATTCTAGAAGAGACTTCGCTCGAAATACCAAGAGATAAAGAATTATCTCCAGAAATTCTGTTTGAAACTTCAGTAGAAAATTTTGTGGACATAGAGGTAGATAAAGAATTATCTCCAGAAATTCTAGATGACACTTCACTGGAAAGACCTAAAGACAAAGAATTATCTCCAGAAATTCTAGATGACACCTCGCTGGAAAGACCAAGAGATAAAGAATTATCTCCAGAAATTCTAGATGATACCTCGCTGGAAAGACCAAGAGATAAAGAATTATCTCCAGAAATTCTGGATGAGACCTCACTAGAAAGACCTAAAGACAAAGAATTATCTCCAGAAATTCTGGATGAAACCTCACTGGAAAGACCAAGAGATAAAGAATTATCGCCTGAAATTCTGGAAGAGACTTCACTCGAAAGACCAAGAGATAAAGAATTATCTCCAGAAATTCTAGATGATACCTCACTGGAAAGATCTAAAGATAAAGAATTATCTCCAGAAATTCTGGAAGAGACCTCACTAGAAAGACCTAAAGACAAAGAATTATCTCCAGAAATTCTAGATGAAACCTCACTAGAAAGACCTAAAGACAAAGAATTATCTCCAGAAATTCTGGAAGAGACTTCACTCGAAAGACCTAAAGACAAAGAATTATCTTCAGAAATTCTAGATGATACCTCACTGGAAAGACCTAAAGACAAAGAATTATCTCCAGAAATTCTGGATGAAACCTCACTGGAAAGACCAAGAGATAAAGAATTATCGCCTGAAATTCTATTTGAAACTTCAATGGAAAAAGAAGGTGATAAAATTACATCTGAACCGCCAACAACTAAGTTATTTACATTTATTCCACCTACAGTTAAACTATTACAAGAACCGTCATTAAAATATAAGCTGTTTACTTGTAATCCAGCAAACCCTAGATTTTGAATACTGTTTCCACTTATGTCTGTAGCAGTATTGGTATAAGTTATATTAAACATGTCTGTAGTTTCATTAAATCCAAAAAATACATCATTTTGTTGAGAACCTCTTTGAATTATTATTCCGGAATCTTTATAATTAAATGACAAATCATTTACGCCAATATTTAAACCTATTATATTATCAGAAATGTCAGTATTTGTTGCATTTATTACGTAATTATTTGCTGAGCCCATTATTGAAACATTACCCAAGAATGTAGCAGTTTGATTAACAACTAAATTACTTATTCCTAATGTAGTATTGAATAAATTATTAATTGTACTTACATTTTTAGATAAAGAATTATCACCAGAAATTCTGGAAGAGACTTCACTCGAAAGACCAAGAGATAAAGAATTATCTCCAGAAATTCTAGATGAGACCTCACTAGAAAGACCAAGAGACAAAGAATTATCTTCAGAAATTCTAGATGATACCTCACTGGAAAGACCTAGTGACAAAGAATTATCTCCAGAAATTCTAGATGAAATTTCAGTAGAAAGACCAAGAGATAAAGAATTATCTCCAGAAATTCTAGATGATACCTCACTGGAAAGACCTAGTGACAAAGAATTATCTCCAGAAATTCTGGATGAAATTTCAGTAGAAAGACCAAGAGATAAAGAATTATCTCCAGAAATTCTGTTTGAAGTTTCGTTACTTAAGGCATTACTTAAGTTAAATACATATGACGCATCATTATTTAAAGCACTTGCCAATTCAGCTAAAGTATTAAGTGTGTCTGGAGCTAAACCTACAACAACATTTGACACATAGTTGGCTAAAGAAGTGTCGCCTGAAATTCTGTTAGAAATTTCTGTAGAAAGAACAGTTGATAGTGAATTATCAGCTAAAGTTCTGTCTGAAATTTCAGTAAGGTGAGAAGATATTGTATTAGAAACAAAAGATTCGTGTGACGTAACCCAAGAAGTATCTATTTGTTTTGCCATTATAAATCATATAGATATTTTATTTTTTTAAAATAAAATATTTAATAATCAAATAAATTAACTATTAATTTTTTATAACTTTCCTGTAAATCCTTATTGCTAGGTAAAAATTTATCGATTGCTTCACGATTTTTAACCAAGTAATTATCAATATTTTTGTCATGTTCAGTTAATATATTTTCTAAAATACTAGACCCATCATTTAAATTAAAGTTATCATAAAAATAACCGACTTCTTTACATAAATAAGCGTTATGTACTATTGGCCAACCAGTCCACGCTAAATCAAAGTATAAATAATTTAATGGATTTCCCCATTGATGTGAAACTGCTATATCGGAGTGATTTCTCATAAAATATAGTGTATTATAGCGTGTTTCGATTGAACATTTTTTATCTTTAATTAAGTCTAATGGAGCAAGAATTTTATTAAATTGATTTAAGTTAAAATCAACAGTATTTGATGAATTTATATTTGTTATATATAAATGTTTAATTAGTTTATTCTTACGGTAAGCATTTTCACATATTAATATGGAAGGTAAACACCATTTCATTATACTAATATTTGGTTCAAATATAGCAATTTTTTTTTCGGGACCTCTATTTTTATAATATAAATCCATTTCATTACAACCATTTGCCTTAGCTGCTAAATTAATTGCGTTAGTTGACCAAATAAATGGCACCTCAATACACTTACAGCGATATAATATAGACCAAAAATGTAAATTAGTTTCACTCATTTGAGGTATTGACCATATTTGATCATATTTTGGAAGTCCATTAATAGTAAAATCAAACTCATCGCTTTGTTTACTTTTATGTTGGTTATAAAGTATTTTTTCTGTCTCAATAATATAACTATTTCCGCAAAAATAACCAATGTGTTTTGTATTTAAATATTTTAAATAATTATATATGAATGTTTCGCCATAAGAAAAACTAAGTGTAATTATAATATTAAATTCTGAATAAAGAATTTCTGAATATTTTTTATATTTAAATCTACTGTCATAAAAAATTTCTGATAAGATATCTTCACTTACTGTAAATAATTTGGTATCTTCAACAATAAAATAAACGTCATATCCAATATTTAATAGTAGTTCGCATAAAAACAAGCTGTTTTGGTTAATTCCGTTTGAAAAAAATGAATTAACTTTGTCAAAAATTAACAATGTAATTCCGATTTTTATGTCTTTTAAATTAGTGTTTTTAGTTATTTTGTTTGTTTGAAAAGGTATGCCAGTATAGCTATATGATGGATTATAATAATGGTCAAATATTGTCTCACCTAGAGCATTTACAGTTGAAGCACAATTATTGTTGTTTATTTTTTCATTTAAATAAACTATAACATTTTCTGTATCGCTGTTTCTAATAATATCGTGCATTATTTTTGAACTTAAACCATCGTTTTTTGCGTCATATTCGAATAAATTATTTATAATATTTAGTAGCATTTTATTTTTTTTGCTAGACCCCAATATTCCTAAAAAAAGATTTTCTGTATTCATAATAGATTTTACACAATAAAAAACACTATTCTCTAAACCTATATTATTCACATTATTATTGGGAATAACATTAATGTCTATATAAAACCCACCTTGACAATATAAAACATAAAATATAAAAACAAATTTTTTAATTAAGCCATTTTTAATGTTATTAAATTTATTAATATCAAAATTTTCAATATTATTTTCCTTAAAAAACAATTCATATGTTTTATCGTGATCATAAAAAAAATTGTAGTTTCCCTTAGTGGTTGCAAAAAATGATTCTTCAATAGTCTTAGGATACCTAAATTTTGTAACGGTGAAAATATTCATATAATTATGCTTAATAATATATTAAATAAAAAATAACTTATTTTTTATTTAATATTAAGTATCGTTTGATATAAAATACTTGTTAAAATTATTGAGATCTTGTGGAACAACATTATATAAGGAATACATATTTTTAATCATATTTGTATCAAATAACTTATATAAACAATCGTAAACTGCTTTTTGTCCCTTACACATAGTAATTCCAGGAACATGTAAAAAAAATGCTGATAAGCCAAATAATTCTGTAAATGTTGGAGAGTCAATTTTTTGAACATCATAATTATATAATGAACCATTTACAAATGTTGTTGAAGTGTGTAAATAAGTTGCGTCATAGTCTAAATGAACTAGTTCTGGAAATTTATTAGCATAATTCGAAAATCCTAATTGGTCATCCGTGTAATCGTTATCTATAATCCATTTTAAGGCTTGTTTTAGCATTTTACATTTACCAATGATTAGTCCTGAATTTAAATATTTTCTAATAGGTAAACTATCTTTCTTACCATAATAATTCCAATAATTATCTACCGGTATACCTTGCCAAAAAAAATCTTTATCTTTTTTTAATGCTTCGTCAATTTGTTTATCTGACCAATTCATATGCCCTGCTAAAAATAGTTCACAACTAACTATAATTTTATTTTCAATTATAGTTTTAGTTGTATCAATTAGAAAACAAGGGTTTCTTAAGCAAAAAACATCTCTTGCATCCGTTAAAATAATAACCTTATCATCATGATATGTGTTTAATTCATCATAATATCCTAATATTTTATCGTTAAAACCTTTCCATTCTCTTCCTTCTCCAATAAATTTAAAGTCCCAATCGTTATTTTCAAGAGTTTTTTTAAATAAAAGAGAGTTTACATTTGTTATTTCATTTTCGTAAGAAATTACAATTGGAATATTGATGTCATTATACATTTGATTTTCTTTATCGTTTATAATATTTTTGTTTATTACGAATACTATATCATCATACCTATTTTTAATGTGTCTTAAATCATATACGTGAATATATTTTTTAAGGTGATCAGGTGTTTCTTCCTTAAATTTTTTAACCCACTCAATGTCTTGTATGTCTTCAATAACTAAAATGCCATTTTCAGTAAGTAAGTTTGAATACAATTTAATAAAATTACGTTGCGATTCGAACGTATGTGGTCCATCATCTATTATAACATCAAAAAATGTATTGTTTTCTTTAAAATTATTTACAAAATTTAAATCATATGCGTTTGTTTCCAAATATGTTTTAATTTTATTGTCTTGTAATACTAAATCATAAACTCTATTTTCGGATATAATATCAACAGCATGAATATCAGCATTTTTAAAAAATAATTTCCACAATAATATACTACCTCCATTTTTTGATCCAAAATCACCAACACCTATTTCCAAAATATTTTTGGCTGTTTTTCTTATGGGTTCAAATAATTCTTGATATAACCCAAAATAAGAATGTGTTGTGTTTTTGTCTATGTAATGAATATTAATATCTATTAATTCTTCCATTAAATAATTGTCAGTATTCACAAAAATATCTGAGCCAAATTTATTGTTTCCAGTTGCCAATACATATTTGCTGCCATAAAATATATTTTTAGATTGTAAGTATAAATTATAATTCCAATCTGTAGCATATAAAAATCCATTTTTATTAAAATGTTCTAATAAATTATAGCATCCTTTTTTAGTAACAATATATGCTAATGAAGCAGGGTTTAATCTATAACCTGATTCAGAGTTCCAAACTTTATATCTATATACAAACTCTGTAATTTGTTCATCTACAAAAGAATTATCTATTGAATTGATCGTTAAGTCATATGGTAGAAAATCCTCGTAATATGCTTTCTGGTGCATTCCAATATTTATTATTTCGGCATTATTTGGAATATCATTTATAATTTTATTAATATAATCAATAAATCCTTCTTTTAAAATAACATCATCTTGAAAAATTAATATGTTATCATAGCCTTTATTTTTCATTTCAAGCAAAATATTATAGTGACTTAATTGATTACCCATCAGTTTTTTCTTAATTATATAAGGTGTTAATATATTAACATTAAACTCAGCATTTTTAAACATATCAAGCTCGTTTTTTGTAAAATTATGGGTTTTTCCGTTTATTGCTGAGTATCTCTCTATTTTTTCAGTAGAAATATTATGAATATTACATTGTTCAAAAAAATGTTCTAATCTGTCTTTTCTCTCATCTAAATTAATTATAAAAATTTTGTCGACAGTTTTCATTTATAATATTTATAACAAATAAATATTCTTAATACTAACGAAAATAAATTATTTTAACTAAAATAAAAAATTATAAATGGCGATAAATAATAATAAATAATATAATATTTAACACTAAAACAACTTAAAGACATTATATTAATTAAATATGGTGGGGTTGGGACGGCCCTACTATTCTTGGTTTTGTATTCGTTAGTCATACGGTTCTTTAGATGTATGTGCACATACTGTATGTCATTAGGTGTTTCCTGGATAAGCTTTGTTATCAGGCAAAGTAATTTATCTTATGCGAAGCGTAGTAGTATGAAGTGTAGTAAATTTTATTGATTGAAGTGTAGTAAATAATTAAATTGAAGTGTAGTAAGTCTAAATGATTGAAGCATAGTAAAGGTTTTATTGAAGCATAGTAAGTCTAAATGATTGAAGCATAGTAGTATGAAGCGTAGTAGCATCTTTAAAATAAAGGTATAGCGTCCTCTGTAAAATGTTTGAGTTAATTCTCACATTAATTTGCTAATTATAAAATATAGTAAGTTTTAGAGTTTGAGCGCCTTATATATTATATTTTTTGTATATTATATTGTTTATATATTTGTTGTTTGTATATTTGGTTTGTTTGTATTTTATTGTAAAGTATTTAATTAGTATTTTCATATAAATTTTCTTTCGCTGTTTTTAGGTATTTTTGCTGTTTAAATTAGTTTAGGTAAATTATTAAGAATTATGGAGTTTATTACATAAGATAATAAATTTACATAATCACCAAGAATAGAAAAAATTATTAAAGTCCCTTCCCCACCTTTGCGTCTGTAGCTTAATAGCAGAATAACTATTTGCCATGTCTCGTGTAGTATGCCTTTTAGTACCTGGTTCGACTCCGGGCAGACGCCCACGGATATAAGTCAATGGTAGACTATGTGATTTCCAATCATACAACCTGGGTTCGATTCCTAGTGTCCGTAAATCCACCTTTTACTCTTAAAAGAGTTAAATTATAATATTATGCTTTGATAGCTTAGTTGGGAGAGCGCAAGACTGAAGATCTTGAAGTCACTGGTTCAATCCCGGTTCAAAGCACATATGCCTCTTTTGCATAGTGGTATTGCGTCAGTCTTGTAAACTGAAGATCCTGGGTTCAATTCCCAGAGGAGGCTTTTAAAATATTTAGGTATAATTTAGAATACTTAAATATTATTTAGGGTAAAGGTGAATTATTTAGGATAAATTAAATAATTATACTCATATTTTTGCTCCACTTTTTTAAAAGTGGATTTTAAAAGTGGATTTTAAAAGTGGATTTTTTTTAAAAGTGGATATATATAAATGGCAGGCAGACCTCATAGAATTAGAAGTATTAAGTCTTATGTAAATAATATTGATAATAACACATTTTCCGGACCAATGAAAATGGGAACAGCACCTAGTATTGGCGTCACGCACTATTATTGGTATAATTACGCATCACAATGTAATACAAATCCTAATGCAGTAAAAAAAAGTTACGATAATATGGTTTTCTTAAATATTAATCCTGCTCAAACACCTGTAAGTGCAGGATTCAGACCAACCACAAATTATAACTACTCTTATAATGCGCCAAGAAAGGTAGCATTTTATGACGCAAATGTTAAATATAATAATCATTTTTATAGACCATATTTCCCTCCACAACCAGTAACAAAAGGGCAATTTATTAATCCATCAAAACATATGACTGGTTTTGTATCAAAATAAAGTTTATTATTATTTAATCTAAATTATAATTTATAAATTATACTATAAACTATTTTATATTATAATTAGCAATAAAAATGTATTTATTTAAATTAATCCATTTAATAAATCATCTAAATTTAATTCACCGAAATCAG
>Ga0194133_10004878_pt1 | contig 17499 bp, 15 predicted proteins | sample TA2KigOf40mmetaG_FD_155448 | JGI IMG/M metagenome (GOLD analysis project Ga0194133, IMG submission 155448) | Freshwater microbial communities from Lake Tanganyika, Tanzania - TA2015055 Kigoma Offshore 40m | ecosystem: Environmental > Aquatic > Freshwater > Lake | place: Tanzania: Lake... | reverse complement strand
GGCACTGGGCATCTCGATCGCACTGGCCGCAGGTTTGATGTTTGGCATGGTTGGCCTGCCGGTATTTTCGGATCCGAATGCAGCGATTCATCAACAGGTCGTGCCGCGCTACCTGAATGACATGCCAAAGGAAATCGATCTGCCGAACGTGGTCACGGCGGTGCTGGCCAGTTACCGGGGATATGACACGCTGGGCGAAACCACGGTCGTCTTCACCGCCGGTGTGGGCGTGATTGCCCTGCTGCGCCGCCGTCGCAAAGGGAGTGGTGATGACCAATGATCTGATCTTGCGTATCGTCGCGCGGCTGCTGATTCCCTTCATTCTGCTGTTTGCGTTGTATGTGCAGTTTCACGGCGACTTCGGTCCTGGCGGAGGATTTCAGGCCGGCGTGATTTTCGCAGCGGGCATCATTTTTCATGCATTGATCTTTGGTCTGTCCGACGCGCGTCGCGTCATTCCCGATCGCTTGATCGAAACGATGATGGCCATCGGCGTGCTGCTGTATGCCGGCATCGGTGTGGGCGGCATGATCCTGGGGGGGAATTTCCTCGACTACTTCGTACTGGATGCCGACAGCATCCATGGGCAGCATCGGGGTATTTTCTGGGTGGAGCTGGGCGTCGCCCTGACGGTGTGCGGCGTCATGCTGAAAATTTTCTACATGTTTGCTGCGCGTGGATCGGCGGACGATTGAAAACCAGACCGACATGAGTGCAACAGGCTATTACACCTATTTTGTGACCTTCATCCTGCTGGTGGCGGGTTTGTTCATCGTGGTCGCGCGCGGCAATCTCATCAAGAAGCTGGTGGGGCTGGGTATTTTTCAAACCTCGGTCTATCTGCTTTACATCGGGCCCGCCAAACTGATCGGTGGCACCGCGCCGATTCTCGCGACTGAGTGGCAGGTGTACTCAAACCCGCTGCCTCATGTACTGATACTGACAGCCATCGTCGTCGGCGTCGCCACGCTGGCACTTGGACTGGCGCTGGTGGTACGCATACGCGAGGCCTACGACAGCATTGAAGAGGAAGACATCCTCGCCGCTGATCTGCATGCGGATCAGTTGGCCCACGCGCAGGTCACAGCGACCCACCCGCAGCAGTCAAACCGGGGATCCGCATGATGCATCACTTCCCGGTGCTGCAAGTCGTCGTGCCGCTGATCGCGGCGCCACTGGCGCTGCTGCTGCGCCAGCGACGGCTGGTCTACGTGCTGCTGCTGGTGTCGGGCGCCTGTCTCGGGATATCCCTCGCCCTCTGGTCCGCCGTGCAGGACGGCAGCGTGATTTCCTATGCGATCGGCAGCTGGCCGCCGCCCTGGGGCATCGAATATCGTATCGATGCACTCAATGCCTTCGTAATGGTGCTGGTGAGTGCCACCGCGCTGCTGACGGTGATTTTTTCTCTGCACAGCATCGAGATCGAACTGCCGGGTCACATGCACTACCTGTTTTATACGATGTTTGCCTTGTGTCTCTCGGGCTTGCTCGGTATCGCTGCCACTGGCGATGCGTTCAATATTTTTGTTTTCCTTGAAGTCAGTTCGCTCTCGACTTATGTACTGATCGCGATGGGACGGCAGCGCAAGGCCTTGTTCGCGGCCTACCGTTATCTGATCATGGGAACCATCGGGGCCACGCTGATCGTAATCGGTATCGGCATGCTGTATCTGCTGACCGGCACGCTGAATCTCCATGACATGGCCACCCGGCTGGATACCACCCAGAACACCCGGCCCGCGCTGATGGCGCTGGCCTTCATCTCCGTGGGCGTGTTTCTCAAGCTCGCGCTGTTCCCCTTGCATCAGTGGCTGCCGAATGCGTACGCGTATGCGCCCTCGACGGTGTCGGTTTTTCTGGCGGCGACGGCGACCAAGGTCGCGATCTACGTGCTGCTGCGTTTTTACTTCACCGTGTTCGGGCAGGATAGCTTCACAGAATTGCCGCTGCGGCCACTCATCATCTTGCTCGCGCTGTCGGGCATGTTCATCGCCAGTATCATCGCGATCTATCAACAGGATCTGAAGCGGCTGTTTGCGTTTTCCAGTGTGGCGCAGGTGGGCTACATCCTGCTGGGTATCGGCATCGGCAATGCGTCTGGCTTGCTCTCGGCGGTGCTGCATCTGTTCAATCACGGCATTGCGAAAGGCGCAGTGTTCCTGCTGCTGGGTATCGTCGCCTATGCGATGGGCTCTACACAACTCTCCCACCTCAAAGGTCTGGGTAAAACCATGCCCTGGACCAGCGCCGGCATTGTGATCGCGGGGCTGTCGCTGATTGGCGTACCGGGCACCAATGGCTTCATCAGCAAATGGTATCTGCTACTGGCAGCGATGGAGGATGGCCAGTGGTGGCTGGCGTTTCTGATCGTGTCCTCCTCCTTGCTGGCGATCGCCTATGTCTGGCGTTTCATCGAAATCGCTTATCTGCAAGCGCCGGACACCGGTACCCACCTCATTCGCAGACTGCCTCTCACGCTGGTGCTGCCGGCAGCGGTCATGGTCTTGGCAACTCTCTACTTCGGCATCGATACGCGCTTTACCGTCGGCGCGGCCACGACGGCTGTTGGTGTGATGCTGGGAGCGCCATGATGACGACCATCGCCAGCTTGCTGCTGCTCTGCCTGCTGATTCCACTGGTTGGCGCTGTGCTGATCGGCATCGCCGGTCGTTATCCGAATTTGCGCGAGACTTTCACGTTTGTGACCGCGGGTTTGTTACTGGCCTGCGTGATGGCACTAATCGATCCGATCATGAAGGGCGACCAACCCGTTGTGCAGCTTGCCGAACTGATGCCCGGCCTGACGCTGTCGCTTCAACCTGAGCCGCTGGGCCTGCTGTTTGCGCTGCTGGCATCGGGTTTGTGGGTGGTGAATTCACTGTACTCGGTCGCCTATGTGCGAGCGAACGACGAAGCACACCAAACGCGGTTTTTTGTCTTTTTCGCGCTGTCGATCTGCGCGACGCTCGGCATTGCCTGGTCAGGAAATTTTCTGACGCTCTTCCTGTTCTACGAACTGCTGACGCTGGCGACCTGGCCGCTGGTGACACACCACGGCGATGAAGCCGCAAAAAAATCAGGTCGTATCTATCTGGGTGTACTCATGGGTACCTCGATCTGCTTGCTGCTGCCTGCGCTGGTGGCGATCTATGCACTGACGGGCACGACGGATTTCGCACTGGGTGGCATTCTGGAAGGCCATGTCGCACCGTCTGCTGCGCTGGTCCTGCTGGCGCTCTGCATGCTGGGTATCGGCAAGGCCGCGCTCGTGCCCTTTCATGCGTGGCTGCCCAATGCGATGGTCGCGCCCACGCCCGTCTCGGCCTTGCTGCATGCGGTGGCAGTGGTCAAGGCCGGTGTGTTCACCGTGGTGAAACTGATGGTGTACATCTTCGGCACCGGGTTCCTGGCTGAGAGCGGCATTACCGGATGGCTGACGGCACTGGCAGGACTGACCATCGTGTTCGCCTCGCTGGTGGCGCTCAATGCCGACAATCTGAAACGCCGGCTTGCGTACTCCACCATCAGCCAGCTGTCGTATGTGACGCTGTCAGCCTCGCTGCTGAGTGTGGTTTCGGTCACCGGCGCCGTGCTGCATATCGCCGCCCATGCAGTGGGCAAGATCACGCTGTTCTTCGCGGCCGGCGCCATCTACACCGCAGCGCATAAAACCCGCGTGAGTGAGTTGCGTGGCATTGGTCGGCGCATGCCGTGGACCATGGGCGCCTTCGCGGTGGGTGCCTTGTCCATGATCGGTTTGCCACCGACAGCAGGTTTTGTGTCCAAGTGGTACATGCTGTCGGGGGCCATGGCAGAGGGACAGGCACTGGCAGTGATCGTCATTATCCTCAGCACGCTGCTGAATGCGGCCTACTTCCTGCCCATTCTTTATCAGGCATTCTTTGTTGCCGAGGATAGCCAGACGCCACCGCACGGGGAAGCGCCCACCGGCATGCTGATCGCGCTGACCACGACGGCGTTACTGACTCTCGCGATGTTTTTTCTTGCTGAGTGGCCGCTGGCGCTTGCACGGCTCTTGCACTGACGGGGAAAATCGATGAAACAAGACACTCATTGGCTGGACCACCCGCGTCATCACAAAATTCTGTGGGCGGGTTTCATCGCGGCGCTCGCACTGACGCTGGTGCTGGAGTATGTCTGGCCCATTCATGCACATTTCGGCATTGACGCTGTGTTCGGTTTCAATGCCGGATATGGCTTCGTCGTGTGTGCCGCAATGATCGCCTTTGCCAAGCTGCTGGGTTGGTGGCTGAAACGTCCCGACACCTATTACGAGGATGGTGAGCTACATGACTGAACTGGTGATGCATCCGGGGCTTGTGTTGCTTGTCGGCGCACTGGTGCTGCCGCTGACGGCCGGTCATGGGCGCAGCCTGCTGCAGCTGGCGCTGCCGCTGCTGAGTCTGTGGTGGGTCTGGCAGCTGCCGGACGGTATGGTCTGGCAGTTGCACTATCTGGATTACCAGCTGACGCCACTGCAAGTCGATGCGCTGTCCCGACTGTTTGCCACCATTTTTTCACTGGCGGCGTTTGCCGGTGGCTTGTTTGCCCTGCAGCAGTCGAGCAGGCTTGAGATCACCGCCGCTTATGTGTACGCAGGCGCGGCGGTCAGTGTCGTACTGGCGGGCGATCTGATCACGGTCTTCGTGTTCTGGGAAATCATGGCACTCGCATCGACGCTGGTGCTATGGAGTACCACCACCGCCGCCAGCGGCCGCTCGGCGCATCGTTATCTGATCGTGCACCTGTTTGGTGGCGTGCTGCTGCTGGCCGGTATTGCGGGACAGGTGCAGCAGACCGGTGATCTTGCCTTTACCGCCATGCGTGCCGATTCAGTCGCCACTTGGCTGATTCTGGCGGGCTTTCTGCTGAATGCGGGTGCGCCGCCATTGTCGGCATGGCTGCCCGATGCCTATCCAGAAGCTTCGTGGAGTGGCACGGTATTCCTGTCGGCGTTCACGACCAAAACGGCGGTCTACACCCTGATACGCGGATTCCCCGGCGAGCCACTCCTGATCTGGATTGGCTTGTTCATGGTTTTCTACGGCATCGTGTTCGCGCTGCTGGAAAACGACATGCGTCGCATCCTCGCTTATTCGATTGTGAATCAGGTGGGGTTCATGGTCGCTGGTATTGGTATCGGCACGGAACTGGCACTCAATGGCGCCGCCGCGCATGCCTTCACCCACATCATTTACAAAGCGCTGCTGCTGATGTCCGCCGGTGCGGCCCTGATGCAAACCGGCCGCAGCAAATGCTCCGAGCTGGGTGGCTTGTTTCATTCGATGCCACTGACCACGCTATGCGCGAGCATTGGCGCACTGGCGAGTTCCTCATTTCCGCTGACCTCGGGTTTCATCTCGAAGTCGATGATCTCGCAATCGGCGGCCGATGAGCATTTACTGTGGGTATGGCTGCTGATGACCGCGGCCTCGGCTGGTGTGTTTCTGCATGCTGGCATCACATTTCCGTGGTTTGTCTTTTTTCAGAAAGATTCCGGCTTGCGACCATCGGAACCGCCATGGTCGATGCGCTGGGCCATGATCCTGCTCTCAGCGCTTTGCATCGGACTCGGCCTCTGGCCGGACTGGCTGTACCAGCATCTGCCCTACACCGTCAGCTACGAGCCCTACACCGGCCCGCACGTCGTGGCCCAACTGCAGCTGCTGCTGTTTTCGGGGTTGGCGTTTTTTGTGTTCCTGCCCTATCTAAAACGAACGCTGACGATTACCCTCGATACCGACTGGTTCTGGCGACGAGGCCTGCCCATGCTGACTCAATGCGGACTGGTGCTGGGCAGCCAAGTCACTGCGCTGCTGACTGCGATCGGCACACACCTGCGCGATGCGATGCGCGCGGGCATCACACAGCATCTGGGTGACACGGGCACGCAGGCGAAAACCTGGTCGCTCGCCGCCATGGGGTTGGTGGTCATGGTGATGCTGATCGTGCAGCTGCTGATACTGCTACTCTGACCGGCGGCAGCCAAGGGCGCAGCCCTTGGCTGGCCTGGCGGCTATCCGGCACTCATCTGGTAACGTCAGTGATAAAGATTTTCCACCCGCCCCTCCGCATCCACCCGATAGCAGCGCAGATCCAGATTGAATACCTCGGGTTTGACGATGGATTTGCCGCGTAACATGCGCGCGCATTCCTGAATGCCTTCGGGGACCGAGGGGTGCGGGAAAATCAGTTCAGCTAACTGGTCGATGCCGGCATCAAGCGCAATCATCAAGGCGATCGCCTGGCTGGTGCTGGACGCATGATTACCCATGACGCGCATACCAAGGATTTTCATCTCATCATCATCCGACACCAGTATCTTGAAAAAACCGCCAGTCTTGCCCATGGCAATCGCGCGATTGATGTAGCGATAATTCATCACTGCCATTCGGTACGGCAGCTTGCGTTTTTTGGCCTGGGTCTCGTTCAGTCCCACGGAGGCGACCTCGGGATTGAGGAACATGATCGTGGAGATGTTTTCATAAATGAGATCGCGCGAGGGCTTGCCAAAGATACGCTCGACCGCATACCGACCTTCGAGCTCACCGACATTGACGAGCGAGATGTCGGCCGTAAAATCACCCACCGCATAGATGTTGGGCTGCGTGGTCTGGGTATCATCGTCGACGCAATAGCCGCGATCATTGAGCTGCACGCCAGCCGCTTCCAGACCGAGATTTTCGGTATTGGCCACGCGGCCGACGGAAATCAAGGCGTTATCGACGGTGTAGGTTTCGTGCCGGCCGTCCTTGTAGTTGAGCACATACTCGACCTTGCCATCGACGACTTTCATCGACTCGAGTGACGAGCCGCGGTGGATGACCACGCCATTTTTCTCCAGATTGCTGGCCAGTGTCGCCGAGATATCTTCATCTTCGAACGGCAGGATGCGATCTTCTTTATCGATCAGAAAAACTTTGGTACGGCCATAGTTGGAGAAAATCGTCGCGAATTCACAGCCAATCACGCCAGCGCCGAGAATCACGATACTTTTCGGGAACTCCGGCAGCGAGGCAATGCCGTCACTGGTCATGATGATTTTTTCGTCAATCGGAATGTTTGGCAGATAGCGGGGACGGCTGCCGATCGCCAGCACGATGTTTTCCGCCCAAATGACTTCCTTGCTGCCGTCGGCGAGCGTAATCTCTATGTCGTTCTTGCTCAGCAGTTTGCCGTGACCATTGAACTCCGACAGCAAGTCCTTGCGCTTGAAATAATTGATCTGCTCGCGCAGCTGGGTATATTTGTCGCCCACCGCTCGATGCATCTCATTGATGACCGCCGGATAGCTTAGCTCGCAATCATGGACGGTGTAACCATAGCCGGTATGGCGGGTGTTTTTATAGCTTTCCGACAGTTCCCACAGCGTTTTCGAAGAAAGCGCGCCATTGAAAATACCGGCACCTCCCACCTTGTTTTTTTCGATCAAGGCAACTTTTTTCCCAAAGTCGAGGCCGCGCATGGTTGCCGCAAATCCGGAAGGGCCACCACCAATCACGCACAGATCGAATTTTTTCATGAAGTCTCTTCTCAATTCACGTTGCTTGTTGTGTGCATTGCCGTGCATGCCGGCTTTTGCCTGATCTTCTCCCGTCCTCAGGCCTTACCTGACCGCGAGCGATCAATCTGCGCCCAGATGGCGCGATCCAGATCCGTCGCCTGACCTGGGTTATTCAGCTGCTGGCGAATATAGGCATCATCAGCGACAGCGGCGAGTTCGCGCAGCCGGGAGACCAGTGTGTGATATTGCGCGAGGGCGAATTCGGGATTTTTGGCTGCCAGCGCGAGCGATTCGAATTCGCCCTTCGCCGTTTCAATCGTGTCGTCCCCCTTCTCTATTTCCCCGATCAGCTGATTGATCTCCATGGCGGACAAATGATGATGCTTTGCATGATGGATGAAGGCTTCGCGAGCGGACTCGTCGAACACGGTCGCGCGCGCCTCTGCCAGCAGATCCTGCTTGAGTTTTTCCCGATTCATGCGCAGCTGGTCCGTGAAACCGGAGGCCATGATCGCTGCGGGGATCGCAAACAGACCAATACCGACCAGCGCAAGGATGACGGTAATCAGTCGCCCGCCCGGCGTGACCGGCGAGATATCACCATACCCGACCGAGGCCAACGTGATGACCGCCCAGTAAATCGACTGCGGAATATTTTCGAATTTGTCCGGCTGTGCATCGCGCTCCAGCAGATAACCGAACGCCGCCATCATGAACACCAGCAGGGTAATCATGAACAGCGCGGCCAGCAGCACCGGCGTCTCTTTCCGAATGACCGCGAACATGGTGTCGCTGGCGCTCGAATAACGACCCAGCTTCAGCAGTCGCACCATGCGGATGATTCGCAGGAAACGCAGATCGACCGCCCCCCCCAGCACCATCTCGAGCATGAACGGCAGAATGGCCACCAGATCGAGCAGGCCCGACGGTGATTTGACAAACCGGAAGCGCTGCATGGCCGCACCTTCGGTGCGGTTTTCTTCGGGATAGGCATACAACCGCAACAGATATTCCGTGGCGAATACGATGAACGAGGTCGTATCCAGCCAGGCAAAATGCGCAGCAAAATGTATCCGTATGCTCTCGACGGATTCGAGCACGATGGAGAGCACCGACAGCACAATCCATAAAATCAGAAACACCTCGAGAATCTGATTCAGCAAGCCGCCAAATTCACTGGGGAACAGCAGCGCATGCACTTTTTGCCGGAAGGTCCGGCCGCGATTGAGTTGTACGAACTCGGTCAGACCCTCGCGCACCAGCTGGATGATTTTCAGAATCCGGAGCAGCCGCAATATCCGCAAGACGCGGGTATCAATCACCAGGAGCAATCCCAGGAAAAACGGCAATATCGCCAGTAAGTCGATCACCCCCAGAAAACTGGTGGCATAGCGCACTCTTGGCATCGTTGCCTTGGCAAACTCGGGATCTTCGGGGGCCAGATACAAGCGCAGTAAATACTCGACCGAAAATATCGCAACAGAAAAAACATCGAACCAGTGAAACGCTTGCCGATACTCGGCCTCGATCGCCGGCGCCGATTCCAGCAGCAGCGCCACCAGGTTCATCAGAATCAGGATGAAAATGAACCGGTTGATCGCGCCCCGCGCGCCGCCATCGGCGGTTTCATCAAACAGCAATTCGTACATTTTTCGGCGGAAGCCGATCGGCGCTGCGGAGGGGCTGATGTCTGCCTGCATGGATGGGGGCGCTAGTCGCGTTGTTGTAGTTTTAAGGCGCGATATCAAGATGACTGCGCCGCTGCAGTTTATCGTCTGTGAAACCGAATTGGCAACCAATCACGGAGGCATAATAATTTTGACAATTATCAGAAAATACACCGCTCGGTTTTCGTGCTGAATATGCACGGAATATTTCCTTTAATCACAGCGCGCGGGCGATATAATGGTGCGGCCTGTGTAAATGAATAACAAATTGGCATGGTAATTACTGTGCCAAATCACCAAGAATAATCAGACCACTCCGAGCGAAGCCCAGAGTACCAACGCCCATCGTCAGACCATGAAATCCCTGCAAACGCGCATCTACGATCTGCTGGAAGGTTCCGTCGAAAACAGGGCCGCCCGGATCTGCGAAATCTTTATCGCCACGGTCGTGGTCCTGAATGTGATCGCGATTATTCTGGAATCCGTGCACGAACTGCACGAAGCCTACGCTGACTATTTTCATGTGTTCGATGTGGTCAGCGTGATGATTTTCACGCTGGAGTACATCCTGCGTGTGTGGTCGTATGGCGTGAAGTACCAGAAAGGAGATGGCGGAGCATGGCGCGGCCGCAAGGAATATATTTTCAGCTTCTACGGTTTCATTGACTTCTTCGGTACTGTGCCGTTTTATGCGCAGTTGCTGTTCCCGGGCCTGGATTTGCGCTTTCTGCGTCTGTTCCGCCTGATGCGTATTTTCAAGCTGTCGCGCTACAACAGCGCGCTGTCCGATCTGATCGAGGCGGTGAAAGCCGAGCGGGATTCTTTTGCCTCGGCCCTGTTCCTGCTGATGATCACCTGCCTGCTGTTCTCGTCGCTGATCTACATCGCCGAAGGCCATGTGCAGCCGGAGGTTTTCCCGTCGATACCGGCCGCAATGAAATGGTATCTGCTGACGATTATTTCCGGCTGGGGTAACGCCGATCCAGAAACCATAATCGGCGTTGTACTGGTGGTGGTCACGCAGGTCTTGGCGATCGCACTGGCCGCAATCCTGACAGGTGTGGTGGCCACTGCCTACACCACTCAGGTCGAGCGGCGCGAAATCATGTACGAAACCGAGATTCGCGAAGCACTGGCCGATGGCATCGTCACCGAAGAAGAAAGCGCACGCCTCGAGGTGCTCAAGCGTCAGTTCGGCATGAGCGACGAACAGGTCGAAGCGATTGCGCGCCAGGTACGCGAAGAAAAAGGCATCAAATCATAAACCCCAGCATCGTTCGCAACACGCCGGGCACGAATCATCACCAGGAAGCGTCAGCACGCATGGAGCCGTCATGATCGAGTTTTTTCAGGAACTGAATTGGGTCATCGTCGGACAGATTATTCTGATCGACATTCTGCTCGGCGGCGACAACGCCATCGTGATCGCACTGGCCTGCCGCCACTTGCCCGAGCATATGCGCTTCAAAGGGATCATTGGCGGCACGATCGGCGCGATCGTGATCCGCATCATTCTGATTGCGTTCGCAGTGACTTTGCTCACCCTGCCCTACCTGAAAATCATCGGCGGCCTGCTGCTGCTGTGGATAGGTGCCAAGCTGCTGTTCAATGAAGAAGAGGAGATGAGCGAGATTGATGGCGGCGACCGTTTGATGACGGCGATCAAGACCGTCATCATCGCCGACCTGGTCATGAGCATCGATAACGTGATCGCGGTGGCGGGCGCTGCTGAACAAGCCCATGCTGACCACAAGCTGGTACTGGTGGTGTTCGGCATTATGGTCAGCATCCCCGTGGTGATCTGGGGCAGCTCGGTCGTTCTGCGCGTGATGGACCGCGTGCCCGCTGTGGTCACGCTCGGTGCAGCGTTGCTGGGTTATCTGGGCGGCTCCATGATCGCTAACGATGTGGCGATCAAGCTTCGTGTGGCCGAATGGCTGCCGATGGATCTGCTGAATTTCCATGACATCGGCGTGCATCTAAGCCTTACCGGCACCGTGGGCGCGATGCTGGTCGTGATCGCGGGCTGGTGGATGAATCAGCGCGCAGCCTCAGCGCCGGACGAGCCGCCTCAAGCTGCGGCCTGATCTCGTATCGCCACTGCGTGGCAGACAGGCAGCGGTCGACCTTGAGTGCGGTGTGGTGCGGTGCAGTGCCGCAGATCGCTCGCAGTGTTCAACTCTGCTCTACCGGCGCTGCCCGATGAACACATAGCGACTCAGACTGAAAAAATAACCATTCTCGGCACCGATCGTTGCCGCGTCCGCCTTCCATGCCGCGACATCATCGGCGCTCAATCCGTTGCGACCCACGACGAAGTTTCCAATCATGTCCATCATGCCAACGCTGTACGTCTGGCGGTCGTAGCTGGCATTCAGCAGCGGCACCACGGTTGCCGTGACGGCCTCGAAGCCTGCCTGCTCCATGCGTCGCTTCAGGGTGCGCGGCAATTGCGGATGCGGTATGTGTTCATTCCAGGACTCGAGCACGCGGCGCATGCGCGCATCATCATGACTGGCCCAGACTGCTGACTCCCAATCGGTATCGACCAGCACCGCCCGTCCGCCGGGGCGCAGCACTCGAGCCAGCTCAACCAGCGCCGCATCAATCGTGTCCACATACTCGTAGACCTGCGAGGCCAGGGCCAGATCCATACTGGCGTCGGCGCACGGCAACGCGTTCACGTCACACAACTCGAAACGCACCTGCTTCATGGAGGCACAGCGATGGCCGGCGAGGGTCAGCATCGGTGCGGCGATATCCACACCCAGTACGTGACCGCTCTCGCCGACAGCCTCGGCGAGAGCCTGCGTGGTCAGCCCCGGTCCGCAGCCGATATCCAGCGCGTGCTGACCGGGTCGCGGCTGCAGCAAGGCCATCACCTGCGCACGCTGCGCCACCACATCCGGGGTCAGATAAATCGATTCGAGACGGCGCGATGCCTGCTCGTCAAACTGGTCCTCTGCGCTAGGTGCCTGACGCATGATAAGTAATGAAAATAAAAGAAGAGAAAGAAAAAAGGCCTCAGCCGTACAGCATGACCAGCGATCCGCCCGAGCTACCGGGCACGACGCTCGAGCCCATCGATCAGGGCCTGATGAAAACGCTCCGGTTCCTGCATCTGCGGCGCATGACCCAGCTCGGGAAACAGCACTAGCACCGCGCCGGGGATGGCGGCGGCCGTGCGTCGCGCAAGCTCGGGATAGTTGCCCAGTCGCGCCTTGACATCGGGTGGTGCGAGATCCTTGCCGATCGCGGTGTTGTCTTTCTCACCAATCAAGAGCAGCGTCGGTACGCGCAGCTTGGGAAACTCGTACAGCACCGGCTGCGTGAAAATCATGTCGTACAAGAGCGCCGAGTGCCAAGCCACCGTAAAGCCGCCGGGACCGCGATACATCCCCGCGAGCATCTGCACCCAGCGCTCATACTCGGGGCGCCATTCATTGACATAGTAGGTGCTGCGCTCGTACTTGCGTATGGCGTCGGCGGTGACCTTGCGCTCGCGCGCATACCAATCATCCACCGACAAGGCAGGCACGCCCTCGGCTTTCCAGTCTTCCAGTCCGATGGGATTGACCATCACCAGCTGCTCCACGCGATCGGCAAACATCAACGCAAAACGCGTGGCGAGCATACCTCCAGTGGAGTGGCCCATTACCGTGACTTTGTCGACGCCTAGCGAATCCAGCAGCGCTTTGGTGTTGTGCGCCAGCTGATGAAAAGTGTACTGATACGCCGCCGGCCGGCTGGATTTGCAAAAACCGATCTGATCCGGTGCGATCACTCGATAGCCGCGCTGCTGCAGAAAACGCAGCGTGCCCTCCCAGGTCGCACTGCAAAAGTTTTTGCCATGCAGTAGCAGCACCGTGCGGCCGTTGGGTTTCTCCGGCTGCAGTTCGAGGTAGGCTATCTGCAAGGCCTGACGCTGCGAGCTGAAATGAAACCGAAACTCGGGCCACGGATAATCAAAGCCTTCGAGCTCCGGGCCATAGACCTCGTCGGCCTGCGCGACGGGTACCAGCATCGCCAGACAGGCGATCAAGCAGCCCGCGATTTTGCCGACTCTGGGTGAAATGATCATGAGGCTCTCCGTGGATGCGAGCTTGTGTCGTGAGGGTCAGGGTATCGCTGGCTCAATGCAGAACCTCATCGCGAAAGCGCTCGGTCAAAAAGAAGGAAGCGCTCAATCCCACCACTGCACCGAACATCACGTAATACGCCGGTGCCAAGGGCGTGCCAGTCACGCCGATCAGCCAGGTGACGATCAGCTGCGCAAAACCGCCAAACAGCATCACCGCAAAGTTGTAGGCGAGCGCCAGCCCGGTCGAGCGCATGCGTACCGGGAATTGCTCGGCAAGCGCGGTGGAGATCGCGCCAAAACCGACGGCGACCGCGCTGCACAGCATGACCTGCATGATCGCCAGACGAAACAGACCGGGATCGGCCTGCAACCAGGAAAACAGCGGATAGGGCAACACGAAATACAAGACACTCGCGAGCATCAGCACCGGACGACGGCCGATGCGGTCGGAGAGGATCCCAAAGAAAGGCGTGCCCACCGACAGGCACAGCAAGCCCGCCACCTGCGCCATGAACGCCTGCCCCAGCGGTATGCCCAGCTGCGTCTTTGCATAGGTGGGCATGTAGATCAGCACCACGTAGTACATGATGGTGCCCGACACGACGAGACCAAACGAGACGGCAATGCTGCGCCGATGAGCACGCCACAAACTCATCAGACCGGGCGGCGGCTCGGTCGACTGACTGGCTTCGATGAAGGCCTCGGTCTCATCCAGATGACGGCGTATCCACAGACCTACGGGGCCAATCAGCAAACCGAAGATGAACGGCAGGCGCCATCCCCACTGATCGATCTGCTCGGGGGTCAGACCTTGCGTGATCAGCATGCCGGCGGTCGCGCCAGCGAGCGCAGCAATGCTCTGCCCGACCATCTGCAAGGATCCGTAAAATCCGCGCCGGTCGGCGGGTGCGCTCTCCACCAGAAATGAGGTCGCGCTCGCGAACTCGCCACCGGTCGCCATGCCCTGCAGCAGCCGCGCGAGCACAATCAGCAAGGGCGCCGCAGCGCCGATGGCCGCATAGGTTGGCGCGAAAGCGATCATCGCAATCGAAACGGTCATCAGCAGAATGATCAACTGCAGCGCCGCCTTGCGGCCCTTGCGATCGGCATACATCCCGATCAGAATGCCGCCCACCGGTCGCATGAAAAACCCCACGCCAAAGGTGGCCATCGCCATCAGCAAGGACGCATATTCACTGTCGGAAGGAAAGAACAGACGGGAAATGATCACGGTCAGGAAGCCGTACACCACGAAGTCATACCACTCGAGCGCATTGCCGATGACGGCGGCCAGAATCTGGCGTTTGTGGGGGGTGCCCTGCTGCATGAGACCTCTCCTCGGATTGTTTTTTCTCGGCCTGTGCCGTGCCGCACATCATAAACGACTTGCCGCAGACTTATCCGTTACACTGCAGCTCACCAACCCTACTGCCAATGGAGCTTGTGATGGCCCTGCTGATCGCCGGTCTGATTCTTTTTTTGGGGGCGCACTCAACCCGAGTTTTTGCCGATGACTGGCGCACGAGCATGCTCGAGCGACTCGGCGAAAAAAAATGGAAAGGCCTGATCACACTGCTCTCGATCGCCGGCTTTGTCCTGCTGATCCTTGGCTACGATCAGGCGCGCATGACGACGGTCGCCCTCTGGCAACCCCCTCTCTGGGCGCGTCATCTGGCGATCGTGCTGAATCTGCTCGCCTTTGTGCTGCTCGCCGCCGCGTATGTCCCTCGCAACAGCATCAAGGCGAAGATCGGTCACCCCATGATCGCTGGCGTGAAAATCTGGGCACTCGCGCACCTGCTCGCCAACGGCACCCTGGTCGACGTACTGCTCTTCGGGACCTTTCTGATCTGGGCAGTGCTGGATTTCCGCACCTCGCGCCGCCGCGACCGCATGAACGCCACCACCTATCCCTCCGGCGCCCTCGCCAACACCCTGCTGACCCTCGTCGTAGGCTTGGGCGCGGGCGCGGTCTTCATGCTGTGGCTGCATGCACGTTGGGTTGGGGTGAGTCCGTTGGGGATGTGAACCGCCGTCTTCACTCATGAATCAGCCCAGCACTTTCTCGTAGACTGAAGAGCTCTGCTCCATTGAGTCACGTGCTTCCATATCTGCTTGGTGGGCACATCCGTTTTCCAAGAGGCCGTCTCGACCGCAGAAACAATAAGACTCAGCGGAACCTCTTCGACCAAAGTGGACAAGTGTGCTTCACCCGACCTGTTTCACACACTTGCTGGTCAGGCCCAATCCTGTTAATTCGTAAGCGCAGGAAAGTCCGCGGTGGCTATTCGCTTGTTGACCTTTGACGAGTCAACAAGCGGTTTACATTCACTAAAATTTCCCGATCGGGAACTTTTGGCCATTGAAGATGACTGTTTTACAAAAATTTTCCGAACGGGAAATAACGCTTGCCTCGTTCTTTGAACTGGCCGATTATTTCCCGAACGGGAAATAAGGCCACTTTGCGGCTCGAAAACGTGCTGCGCGTGATCGACGCGCTGGGGGGTACGCTCCAGCTCATCGGCCTGCCATCATCAGCCTCTGAAAATCACCCTGAGGATAACCAGCATGGCGCGTGAGCTTGAAGTCTGGCTCTTCGCCGAGCGGCTGGGCACCCTGACCCTCACCGATGGACGGCTGAATTTTCGTTATACCCCGGATTGGCTCTCGCATACCGACGCAGTGCCCCTATCCAGCTCGCTGCCTCTGCAAGCTGAGCCATTCGACGATCACATCACCCGCCCCTTCTTTGCAGGCCTTTTGCCGGAGGGACAGCTCAGGACCCTAATCGCCAAGAAATTTCAGGTGTCGAGCCAAAACGATTTTGCACTTCTCGATCACATCGGTGGTGAGTGTGCCGGGGCTGTCACCTTGCTCGAGCCTGGGCAGCCGCTGTCCAGGCTCGAGCAAGGCCACGACGTTCAGTGGCTGAGCGACGAAGAGGTCGTCGCCGTTCTTGATGAACTACCGCATCGGCCGATGTTGGCCGGCAAGGATGGCCTGCGGCTCTCGCTGGCGGGCGCTCAAGACAAGCTACCCGTGATCTTCAATGGCGACCGGATTGGTCTCCCGAGAAATGGAGCACCCAGTTCGCACATCCTAAGCCCGCCATCCGTACTTTAGCGGATACGGTAATTAATGAAGGCTTTTGCATGGCGCTGGCAGAGGTCATGCAGCTCAAGCCAGCCAAGTCGCAGGTGCGGTCCGTGCTGGGGCGACAGTTCTTGCTTGTCGAGCGCTACGACCGGCTTGCCAATGCACAAGGTCAGCGGCAGCGCCTGCATCAAGAGGACTTTTGCCAGGCGCTGGGCGTGGTGCCTGAAATGAAATACCAGAACGAAGGTGGTCCGGATCTGGCGCAATGTTTCGATCTGGTTCGGCGTGTCACGCGTCCCAGCGCACCGCACATCCTGCGCATGCTCGACTACGTGATCTTCAACGCGTTGGTCGGCAATCACGACGCGCAAGCCAAGAATTTCTCGCTGCTCTACGCGGGCAAGTCCGCTGTCCTGGCGCCGCTGTATGACGTGCTTTCGACGGCGGTCTACCCAGATCTGACGCCCAAGATGGCGATGAAGATAGGCGGCAATTACGAGTTCAGCAAAGTGCAAGCACGGCACTGGGACCAGCTTCTGGAAGCCGTTGGCCTCGGCAAGGCTCAGGCCAGAAAGAGGATTCTGGCCTTGGCAAAGTCGATGGCGACTAACGCGCGAGGACTGCAGTCAGACCCCTCGCGTGACTTCACTCGCCATAGCGTGGTTGAGCAAATTGTGACCTTGATCGAGCAACGCTCTGCCCTGACGCTGCGAAAGCTCATGATACCTTCCGCTGATTCGGAGGGTGAGACTGAACCATCGGTTTGAGCCACGAGGCATTTAGGAATACAGCTTATCAGCGACTGATGCACTTGCCCGACAACCGCTATCAGCAACACAATCTCCGAATCTCATCCGGCACCGCCATCGCCCGTATACCGCCACCGACCTTATCTGCCGCAAAGATTCTGACCTCGGTACACCGCATGATCTCGTCATCACCCCGCGTGACGCGATAGCTCTGCACGAAACTTTTGTTACGCCACTCGCTGATCTGCGTGTGAATCTGTAGCACATCACCATAGCTGGCGGTTTCGATGAAGCTGGCCTGATTGTCGACCAATGGCGTGCCGATCAAGCCCATGCTTTGCCGAGTTTCCTGCCAGGGTGGCACACCGTTCAATAAAAAAG
>Ga0194133_10004874_pt1 | contig 17509 bp, 20 predicted proteins | sample TA2KigOf40mmetaG_FD_155448 | JGI IMG/M metagenome (GOLD analysis project Ga0194133, IMG submission 155448) | Freshwater microbial communities from Lake Tanganyika, Tanzania - TA2015055 Kigoma Offshore 40m | ecosystem: Environmental > Aquatic > Freshwater > Lake | place: Tanzania: Lake... | reverse complement strand
TGATCAGTCAGGTAAATCTAATATTTTATCAAGACTTGATAGTCTTAAAATTAAAATAGATAAAAATGATCCAAGAATTTCTAAACTTTTAGATCAAGTAAAAGATAGAGAATTTATTGGCTATTCTTATGATGGTGCAGATGCATCCTTTGAGCTTTTAACAAGAAGACTACTCAATCAAGTACCAGATTATTTAAAAATTAAAAAATACGAGGTTAGGGTTCATAAGAATTTAGATGATATCGATATCAATTCGGAGGCAAAAATACATTTAAATATCGATGGTAAAGATATCATTTGCGAGGGTACAGGAAATGGTCCGGTGCATGCAATCGATAGTGCTATAAGAAAAAATATCTCAAAAATCGGAAAATATGGGGATTATTTAAAGGATCTAAAACTATTAGATTATAAGGTTAGAATTTTAAATACTGGAACTAATGCTACTACACGAGTCTTAATTGAAAGCTCTGATAATAGCGGATCGATTTGGTATACGATCGGTGTATCACCAAACATAATTGAAGCATCATTTAGGGCACTTTTAGACAGCATTGATTACAAGCTTTTTAAAGAGAAAGCGCCAGCAAATATTTGATTAATTTTGGAAATATATTTTTTATTTTAGTGAGACCTCAATTGGGTGAAAATATTGGAGCTTCTGCAAGAGTAATTAAAAATTTTAGATTTAAAAATTTAAGAATAATAAAGCCTAGAGATATATGGCCTAATAAAAAAGCTATTTCTACATCAGTTGGAGCTAAAGATTTAGTTCATAATTCTAAAATATATCAAGACGTAAATTCAGCAGTTAAAGATTTGCATATTGTATTTGGAACAACATCAAGAATGAGATCTATTAATAAAACAAACTTAAATTTAAGGGATGCTATAAAAATAATTATTAAAAATTTAAAAAGAAATAAAAAAATAGGATTATTATTTGGATCGGAGGCATCTGGTTTAAGTAATGAGGATTTAGTAAATACGAATTATTTAATAAATATTCCAACTAATATAAGTTTTTCTTCAATAAATTTATCTCATGCAATTGCAATTATTGCTTATGAATTATTTAGTTCTTTAGATAGAAAAATTTTAAATATTAAGAATTTTTATCCAAGTAGTATAGCATCAAAAAAAGAATTGAATAATTTTTTAGATTTTTTAATCAAACGACTTGAAATGATAGGTTTTTTAAAACCTAAAGAAAAAAAGAAAATAATGATACAAAATATTAAAAATACTTTCCAAAAAAGCGCGTTATCAAGCCAAGAAATAAGAACTTTGCTTGGAATAGTAAGTTCTTTAATTAAATATAAAGGTAACTTACATTGACTAAAATTCGATGTGCAACTATAAGAATGGCATTTTGAAATGACTAAAAGAATTAGAGCACGACATAAAATTGACAGAAGGTTGGGTGTGAATTTATGGGGAAGACCTAAAAGTCCGTACAATACAAGGGCATATGGTCCAGGTCAACATGGTCAACGAGCAAAAGGAAAGCCATCAGATTTTAGCATTCAGTTAAAAGCAAAACAAAAGCTCAAAGGCTATTATGGTAATATGAGTGAAAGACAGTTTAGAAATTTTTTTAGAAAAGCATTTAAAAAAAGGGGAGATACTGGAGAAAATTTGGTTGGACTATTAGAGAGAAGGTTAGATGCCGTAGTTTATAGAGCAAAGTTTGCTCTGACAGTTTTTCAAGCCAGACAACTTATAAGCCATGGAAAAGTAAAAGTGAATGGGAAAAAAGTTACAATTTCAAGTTATCTTGTTTCAGAAAATGATATGATCGAAATAAAAGATAATTTTAAACAATCAGTTCCTGTTTTATCAGCCACTCAGAGCAAAGAAAGAGAAGTTCCAGATTATATTATTGCTGATCATAAAAAAATGTCAGCACAGTTTTCAAAGACTCCAAAATTAGATCAAATTCCATATCCTATTCAGATGGAACCTAAATTAGTTGTAGAATATTACTCTAGATAATTGAATTTTTTTTCGTTATTTAAAAGACGTTTAGTTTACTTTATAAAAAAAAAACAAAACATAGATAACGTTTTTTTTAAGAAAGATAAGACTTTAGAATATCTCTTTTCATATTTTGGTACTGACAAAGCAATATTTGATAAACTTAACAACAGAAAAGGACATGGCTATAGTCCATTTTACGAAAAAATCTTTTCTCCTTTGAAAAAAAAAAAATTAAAACTTCTGGAAATTGGGTCTTTTTCTGGAGCATCGGCAGCTGCCTTTGCAAATTATTTTTATGATATAGAGATTTTTTGTTTGGATATAAATATTTCTAATTTTATATATAAATCCAATCAAATAAAAGTTTTTGGTTTAGACATAAGAAATACATCTAGTTTAGAAAATTTTATAAAAAAAATAGGTTTTATTAAAAATGATAGTTTTTTTGATATAATTATAGATGATGGTTCTCACAGACTATCTGATATGTTATTTTCTATTAATTATTTTTTCCCCCATTTAATAAAAGATGGTCTTTATATAATTGAAGAGTATAATTTTCCTAAGTATTTCCAACATCTTCATGATATTAATCATATAACTATAGAGGACTTAATAAGTTTTATTAAAAATAAAAAATTTTTTGAGAGTTCTTTAATTATAAAAAAAAATATCTCTGAGCTTTTAAAAGTAAAAAATGTAGAGACTTTTAAAGGATCTTTACTTGAATCTGATATTGTAGTTTTAAAAAAAAATTAACAAAATGTATTTAAAATTAATATTTCATGTAGAAATATCTCTTTGAAATAGAATTTTTAATTTTTTAAATCCAACTCTTTAAGTAGTTTTTTAACAAAAATAGAGAGAATTTTCGCATCATCTTCGTCAATTATTTTGTCTTTATTATTTAATTTTATTAATTCGTTTTTGATTTCATTTTTTTTTTTATACAGATCGTAAGATGAAAATTTAGTTATTAAATTATCTTTTATTTTTTTTATTTCTCTACCAATGGTAATTTCATATAAAACAAATATAAAAAAAACAAAAATACCCATTTTATAGATAAAGTTTTTCATTTTTTTATTTATTATTTAATTGGCTATACAAAGTGACAATCTTATTTTGATTTAAGTTAATTTCATAAATCTTTCTATAATTTTTTAAGATTAACTTTTCATTATGCGAAATTTTGTAGAAAGATCTATAATTATCAATTATATAGTCTGGATTTTCAAATATATTTACAATTTTAATTTTTTGTTTTGTTTCCTTTTTTAAAATATTTAAATTTGGCTCTAAAGTAGTCCAACTAATAACAGCAATTTTTATGTTATTATTAAAATCATTTTTTTCAATAAATTTTAAAACATGTAGGTTTGTTAACCCCCAGTAGTCTTGATCAAAACTATTTTTTTTCAAAAAATTTTCTAATAAATTAAAATATAAAAATTGATATGGGTGATTTTTGTGTATCCATATTGCATTAAAAAAAAAATTTAAAAACAAAAAAATTAAAAAAATAAAGTAAATTTTAAAAAACTTATTTTTTAAATATTCTAAAAAGTAAAATATATTTAAAATTATGAAAGGATAAATAAAATAGACATGTCTCCATCCGTCGTATTTTGAAGGTGATTTGGATAAAATAATGAGAATAAAAAATAAAAAAAGCAAAACATAAGCATCAAATAATTGAATTTTGTTTTTCCAAATATTGTCATTTTTTTTTAATTTTAATAAATTTGATAAAAAAAGTTTACATTGAAATAAAATTCCACTTATACCTAATAGTAAAAAAAATAAGGGGTTAGTAAAAATAATCCAAATTATATAATAGTACCAAGGAGAATTAACTGAAGAATAGTAATCTCCAAGAAAATTATTTGTAATTTTATAATTTGAAAGAATTTTTAAATGTGTAAAATAATATTTAACGAAATTTTCAAATGGATTACTCCATAAGTAAGGAGTAATTATTGTTAAAAAAAGTGATGTTAATGAAATTAGTGTTAAAATATAAAAAATATTACTAATAGTTTTTATTTTCTTATCATATTCTAAAAAAATTAAAATAACCGACAATAATAAATTTATAATTCCGAATACTCTAACATTAATACATAGAGCTAAAGATAGCGATAAAAGAAATATATTTAAAAAACTTATTTTATAAAAAACGCGTTGAAGCAAATATAAATTTATTAAGTTGAGTGATAAAAAAAAAATATCCCTGTTATTATAAAAAGTCTCAGAAAAAATTCTTGGCGAAAAAAAAATTATTAGTACAGATAAATATGGAAATAATGAATTGTTAAAACGCAACTTAATTGTTTTAAAGAAAAAAAAACAAGAAAAAATAAATATGGAAAAATTTAATAAACTTGCAATCTTATATATGTAAAGTGGTTCGGTTATATTTAAGGTGTTACAAATTAGTAGTACAAGAGTATAAAATATTGTTGAATGTTTTAATGATGAATTTTCGATTAATTTAAAAAATTCTGTAAAACTTACAGAATTATCATAAATTTTTTTTTTAATTAAATTAAAATCTATTTCGGCAAATCCTTTATAAATAGGCTCATCTAGATTTATACCATACTGCCCAACAAAAAAAATGCAACCTAAGGTCAGTGCAGTAAAAAAAAAAAGTGATAAAAATATATTTTCTTTATTTTTTTTAAAATTAAGCATTATAAATTTTTTGAAAATAAGTTTTTACTTTTCAAGTATCTTGATCAATAATTTTTTTTAGTTCCCCATTATCGGAAATTTCTTTAACAATATCACAACCTCCAATAAAATTTCCATTCGCATAAAGCTGAGGTATGGTAGGCCAGTTGCTATATTCTTTAATTCCTTGTCTTACTGACTCATCCGATAGAACATTCACTGAAAAAAAATTAATTTGTAATTTTTTTAATATATTACATACGGTCATTGAAAACCCACATTGAGGTTTTTCAGGTGTACCTTTCATAAATAAAACGACCTTATTCTTTTTTATCATTTCATCGATTTTTTTATGCATTTCTTTCATTATTTTTCCTTAGTTGTTAGTGATAACGCATGTAGCTCGTAACCCATTTTTCCTTTTAAAGCAGCATATACCATTTGATGTTGTTGCACTTTAGTTTTACCCTTAAATTTAGATGATTTAATACTTGCAGCATAGTGATTATTGTCGCCAGCTAAATCATCTATTCGAATTTCACCATCAGGAAAACCTAATTTCAAAAGGTTAAACAATTCCTCTTTGCTGATAGCCATTTAATTTAATGTAAATTTTTTAAACCAATTATTATTTATTTTTGTAAGTTTTGTAATTGGAATTTTTAAAACTTCTTGGACTTCAAAATTACTTTTTTGAGTTTTTCCAATTATTTCAAATTTAATCCCATTTTTTTTAAGAATATTAATAATCTTTAATTTATTTTTATTATTAAATTCCAAAATATATCTTCCTTGATCTTCACCAAATAGATAGTTAATTTTATTTAAATAAATATTATTCAATTCGATTTTACATCCCATAGACCCGGACATACACATTTCAGCTAAAGAAATAATAATTCCCCCATGTGATATGTCATGAACTGACTTTAAGAGATTTTTTTGAATTAATTGCTGAACACATAAACCATTCTTTCTTTCTTTTTTGAGATTAATCTCAGGAGGTGGACCATCCTTATATTCAAGAATATCGTACAGTAGCGCGCTTTGATGAAGATGACCCTTTGTATCCCCTACTATCATTATGTGGTTATCAACTTCCTTAAAGTTAAATGTTATCATAGATTTGAGATTTTTTAATAGCCCAATACCTCCAATAGTAGGGGTTGGGTAAATGCTTTGTCCATTTGTTTCGTTATAAAGAGAAACATTTCCTGAGACCACTGGGTAATTTAGAAATTTACATGCATCTTTTATTCCCCTAATGCTGTCTACAAGCTGTCCCATAATTTCTTTTCTTTCAGGATTTCCGAAATTCAAACAGTTTGTAATTGCAATGGGTTGAGCACCTACTGAAATTAAATTTCTCCAGGTTTCACAAACTGCTTGCATAGATCCAGTGTAAGGGTGTGCAAAGCAATACTTAGGAGTGCAATCAATTGTAGCTGCAATACCTTTATTTTTTTTATGATATCGTACAACTGCAGAGTTACCACCTGGAGCTTGAACAGTGTCCGTCATAACCATATGATCGTATTGTTCCCAAACCCAAGATTTGTTTGAAAAGTTGTGGTGAGATAATAATTTTAACAATACATCTTTGATTTTTATTTTTTTTAAAATTTTTTTTAAATCTTTTTTTTTTGGCAGTTTATGAGAGATCCATGGTCTTTTATATTTAGGAGCATTTTTTCCAAGTGCATGAATTGGAATTGAACCAACTATTTCATTGTTATACTCAATCTCAAGTTTTTTTGTATAAGTAAGTTCGCCTATTATTGAAAAATCAAGTCCCCATTTGTCAAAAATTTTTTTTGCAAAGTTTTCTTTACCTTTTTTTAAAATAATCAACATCCTTTCCTGACTTTCTGAGAGCATAATCTCATATGCTGACATGTTCTGTTCTCTACATGGAACTTTATTTAAATTTATTCTAATCCCTAAATTACCCTTTGAAGCCATTTCTATAGATGAAGATGTCAAACCAGCAGCCCCCATATCTTGAATAGATATAATGCACTTGGATTTCATTAGTTCTAAACATGCTTCAAGAAGCAATTTTTCTGTAAAAGGATCACCGACTTGTACCGTTGGTTTTTTTTCATGAGAATCTAGGTCAAACGCTGTAGATGCCATAGTTGCCCCGTGTATGCCGTCTCTACCTGTTTTTGAACCAACATAGACTACAGGATTTCCAATTCCACTTGCAACTGAGTAAAAGATTTTATTTTTTTTAGCTATGCCGACATTCATAGCGTTGACTAAAATATTTCCATTATAACAATCATCAAACTCTGTCTCTCCTCCAACAGTTGGAACCCCAATACAATTTCCGTAACCACCTATTCCAGAAACAACACCATTTAGTAAGTATTTAGTTTTAGGATGTTTTGGTGATCCAAATCTAATAGAATTTAAATTTGCAACTGGTCTTGCTCCCATTGTAAAAACGTCTCTTAAAATGCCACCAACACCAGTTGCTGCACCTTGATAGGGTTCAATAAATGAGGGATGGTTATGGCTTTCGATCTTGAAGATTACAGCATCACCATTACCAAAATCTACCACTCCAGCATTTTCCCCAGGACCTTGTATTACGTTCTTATTTTTAGTCGGTAAAGTTTTAAGCCAAACTCTTGATGATTTATAAGAACAATGCTCATTCCACATTGCAGAAAATATACCTAGTTCAACTAAATTAGGTTTTCTTCCCATTATTTTAATAATTTTTTTAAATTCTTCTTTTTTAATACCGTGTTTTACAGCAATATCTAAATTAGTTTCTTCCATAATTTAATAATGAGTTAAAAATATATTTTCCGTTATCTCCCCCTAATAAAGAATCATAAGCTCTTTCAGGATGAGGCATTAGTCCAAAAACATTAAATGTTGTATTAGTAATACCGGCAATATTTATTAAAGAACCATTTGGATTTGACTCTTTATTAACTAAACCTTTTTCGTTGCAATATTGTAGTATTATCTGATTATTTGTTTTAAGTTTTTTAAGATTTTTTTTATCAATGAAATAATTTCCCTCATTATGTGCTATCGGAATTTTGAGTACCTCATTTTTTTTTATCTTTGATGTGAAGGGAGTTTTATTGTTAATTACTTTTACATAAATATTTTTGCAAATAAATTTTAAATTATGATTTCTCATTAAAACTCCAGGAAGAAGACCACTTTCAACTAAAATTTGAAAGCCATTACAAATTCCTAAAACTAATTTATTTTTTTTTGTATGTTTAATTACTTCAGACATAATTTTTGATTTAGAGGCTATACTTCCGCAACGTAAATAATCACCATATGAAAAACCTCCTGGCAAAATAACAAGATCAACTTTTGGTAAAAAAGTATCATTATGCCAAACCATTATTGGTTTGATATTAAATCTTTTTAAAGCTATTTTAATATCCCTGTCGCAATTTGAACCAGGAAAAACAATTACCGCAGCTTTCATTACTCTGCTATTTCAACTTTAAAATTTTCAATAGTAAGATTTGCAAGTAGCTTTTTACACATTTCTTCAGTTTGTTTTAAACTCTTGTTTTCATCGTTTTCATTTGTATTTAGTTCAAATATTTTTCCTTGCCTTACATCACTTACACTTTTAAACCCTATATTATGAAGAGAATTTTTAATTGCTGAACCTTGTGGATCCAGAACATTTTTTTTTAAAGTAACGTAAACTCTTAATTTCAAAGGTTTATTTGTTTTTAAGACTTTTAATTTTTGTAATTCCTGCCTTAATTTCTTTAATGTTTGTTCCTTCAGGCATAATACCAAGCCTTCTAGCCACTTCTTGATAGGCTTCAACCAGACCTCCAAGATCTCTTCTAAATCTGTCTTTATCTAGTTTTCTTTCATCTTTAATATTCCAAAGTCTACATGTATCTGGACTTATCTCATCGGCGAGAACTATTTCTTGATCATCGCCAGTCCAAATTTTTCCAAACTCTAATTTGAAATCTACAAGTTTAATTCCAATACCTCTGAAAATTCCAATTAAAAAGTCATTAATTCTAAGGGTTTGTTCAGATATAAATTGCAGTTCATCTCTTGTTGCCCAGTTGAGATTAATAATGTGATCGTCATTGACTAAAGGGTCTCCGAGCTCATCACTTTTATAATAAAATTCTAAAATTGGTCTTTGAAGATCTGTTCCTTCGCTAATACCAAGTCTATTAGACAATGTTCCAGCAGCAATATTTCTTACAACAACTTCGATTGGAATAATTTCAGCAGACTTAATAAGCTGCTCACGCATATTTAGGCGTTTAATAAAATGTGTTCTAATTCCTATTTGATTAAGCTGAGTAAATAAAAATTCTGATATTCTAGTGTTAAGAACACCTTTGCCACCAATTACTGCTTTTTTTTTATTATTAAAAGCAGTTGCATCATCCTTGAAGTACTGAATAAAAGTTCCTTTTTCAGAGCCTTCATACAAGATTTTAGCCTTTCCTTCGTAAATTAATTTTCGTCTGCTCATGAATTTCTTAATACTCTTTGGAATATAGAATCTGTGTACCGCAAATGAGACTTTAAGTTGAATAATTTTTTAAGGTCGGTTGTTGATAAATATTTTTTAATTGTTTTATCTTTATTTAATAAATCAAAAAAACTATTATTTGTTTTCCAGGCTTTCATTGCTTGGCCTTGCACCATTTTATATGCTTTTTCTCTTTGTAGACCCTTTTGAGTAAGTTTTAGCATCATGGTTTGAGAGAAAAAAAGACCTTTTAATTTTTCCAAATTTTTTTGCATATTTTTTGGATAAACAATCAAATTTTGAATAACATCATTAAGCCTATATAAAATAAAATCTAAAGTTACAGTTGCATCTGGGCCTATATTTCTTTCAACGCTTGAGTGACTAATATCTCTTTCATGCCATAAAACTACATTTTCTAAAGATGGACCAACATAACTTCTCACAAGCCTTGCAAGCCCAGTTATATTTTCTGACAATACTGGATTTCTTTTGTGGGGCATAGATGAAGAACCCTTTTGCCCTTCTGAAAAAAATTCTTCAACTTCTAAAACTTCTGTTCTCTGTAAGTGTCTTATCTCTGTAGCAAGTCGTTCTGCAGAAGTTGCTATAAGTCCAAGTACAGAGAAAAAGAAAGCATGTCTATCTCTTGGAATAATTTGAGTAGATATAGGCTCGACGGTAAGCTTTAATTTTTTTGCAACATGTTTTTCAATATTTGGACTTAGATGCGCAAAGGTGCCAACAGCTCCAGATATTGCGCAGGTTGATATTTCTTTAATTGCTTGTTTTAATCTTTTTTTATTTCTTGAAAACTCTGCATACGCAGTTAATAATTTAAGACCAAAAGTTGTTGGTTCAGCATGAATTCCGTGGCTTCTTCCGATACAAGGTGTGTTTTTGTATTTTATAGATTTTTTTTTAAGTGTTTTTAAAAGTTTATCCAGATCACTGATTAAGATTTTTCCAGATTTTACTAATTGAATGTTAAAACAAGTATCTAAAACATCGGAGGATGTCATACCTTGATGTAGAAATTTTGCTGGTTCTCCTACCTTTTCACTTATAGATGTAAGAAAGGCTATTACATCATGCTTAACTAGTTTTTCAATATTTTCAATTCTTGAAATATTTATTCTTGCCTTCTTTTTAATAGAATTAGAAATTCCTTTTGGAATGATTTTAGCTTTCTCCATAGCCTCTGACGCATAGACTTCTATGTCCAACCAGATCTTGTATTTGTTTTCTTGACCCCATATATTTGAGATTTCTTTTCTAGTATATCTTGGAATCATAAGCTAATTGAAAACTAAAATAACATTTAAATTTATAAAGTGAAAATTTCGAATCCATTACCAGTTATACCAACTGTATGTTCAAATTGTGCTGAAAGAGACTTGTCCTTAGTAACTGCGGTCCATCCATCTTTTAATACTTTTGTCTCATAACTTCCCTCATTTATCATAGGCTCAACTGTAAACACCATACCCTCAATAATTTCAATGCCATCTCCCTTTTTTCCGTAATGTAAAATATTTGGCTCTTCATGAAACGATTTACCAACACCATGACCACAAAAATCTCTCACAACAGAAAAACCTTTGGCTTCAGCATGAGATTGAATTGCAAAGCCAACATCGCCAAGTTTAATTCCTGGTTTAAGAATATTAATTCCCTCCATCATTGATTCGTATGTTGTTTGAACTAGTTTTTTTGCTTTTATAGAAACATCTCCTACACAGAATGTTTTACTAGCATCTCCATGGTATCCATTTAACACGGCAGTGACATCTACGTTAACGATATCTCCTTCGTTTAAAATTTTTTCTGATGGAATTCCATGACAAACAACATGATTAATGGAAGTGCATACTGACTTTGGATACCCGCGATAAAAAAGGGAAGCAGAATAAGCATTATTCTTTTTTAAAAAATTATTTATTTCTTCATCTATAAAACTTGTAGAAATTCCAGGCTTAATTATTTTTTCAATATAGATCAGAGAATTGGATGTAATTTTTCCAGCTAGTTTTAAAAGTTTAAAATCTTCTTTTGTGTATTTTTTAATAGTCATTAAGAGTAATCGATTTCAATTTCATTACTTAACTTTATTTCTTTTTCAGAGATTGTGCTTGAAAAACAAAGATATTTAACACCAGATATTTTACCTTTTATAAAAATATTAAAATATTCTTTATCAATATCCTTTGCAATTTTAAACAAATTTACATTCTGTCTTTGAACTAGAAAAATAACATAACAATCATAACCCTTTTTTTTTGCATCTATAAGATCTTTTATATGTTTTTGTCCACGAGTAGTTACACCATCAGGAAATTCGGCAATAAGGTTTTTCCTCATTAACGTTACATTTTTTACTTCGATAAAAGTATTTTTTTTTCCGTTTAATAAAAAATCAAATCTAGTTTTTTTATTAAAAAAAACTTCTTTATTTATTTTGTTATAGTTATTTATTTTTTTTATCCTTTTTTCTTGAAGTGCTTCCTCGATAATTTTATTTGTACGATGAGTATTAACTCCTACAAGCTCTTTATTTTGTTCAATTATTTCTAAGGTATATTTAAGTTTTCTATTATCATTATCAGCTTTGGATATATAAGCAACTGAGCTTGGATTTAATAAACCAAGCATTGAGCCTGAATTTGGACAATGTGCAGTTAAGGTTTTACCATTTAGACTAACATCAGCAAAAAATCTTTTATATCTTTTTATGAAGATTGTTTTTAAAAGTGGTTTTATAAATATCATTTAAATTATTATTAACGTGCCATTTAATAAAAAGAAAAAAAAATATTTTGCCGCCTTGTTAATTATTGGAGATGAAATTTTATCTGGAAGAACCCAGGATACAAACACAAACTTTCTTGCAAATTGGCTAAATGAACATGGTATACAAGTCAGAGAGGTAAGAGTTATTCCTGATCTAAGGCTTGAAATCATAAAAAGTATTAACTATTTAAGAAAAAAATATGATTATTTATTTACCACAGGAGGAATAGGCCCTACCCACGATGATATTACAGCAGAGTCTGTAGCGAAGGCTTTTAAGGTAAAATATGAGTATAACAAGGAAGCATATAAAATATTAAAGGATCATTATAAAAAATCCTATTTTAATGCAGCTCGTAAAAAAATGGCAAAAATGCCAAAGGGGGCTGGTCTTATTTTAAATCCGTCCAGTTCAGCCCCAGGTTTCTTTATCAAAAACGTTTATGTTTTGCCTGGTGTTCCAATTATTTTGAAATCCATGATGCATCATTTGGAACAGCTTATTGTAGGTGGTCAAAAGAAGCTAAGCGAGAATATAAAAATTGATTTTCCTGAAAGTAAAGTAAGCAAAGTATTTTCTAACTTACAAAAAAAATTTAAGGACTTAAGTCTTGGAAGCTATCCATTCTTTAGATCAGGTAAGGTTGGTGTATCTTTAGTTATAAGTGGCTATTCATCAAAAAGAATATTTGATTGTAAAAAACAACTTTTACTAAAATTAAAAAAAATAAAATCGCACTAATGTTTTCAATTGTTATTCCTAGTTTTAACAATCTTGGATATTTAAAATTATGTGTTGCAAGTCTGAAAAAAAATTCATTTTTCAAACATGAATTAATATTTCATATTAATAACAGTTCAGACGGGTCCTTAGATTTTATTAAAAGTAAAAAATATAAATTTACATATTCACATAAAAATACAGTGCTATGTTTAGCTGTAAATCAAGCATCTACAAAAGCTTCAACTAATTATATTTTGTATTCGCATGACGATATATATTTTTTACCTTCGTGGGATCAAGTTTTAAAAAAAGAAATTAATTTATTAAATAACGATCTTTTTTATCTTTCCGGAGTTATGATAAATGAAGGTCCTATAAAATTTAATTGTGGATCGAATTTTAAAGACCTTGATGAGAACAAATTATTAACTAATTATAAAAATTTAAATTTTTATGATTTTCAGGGATCTTATTTTGCCCCTCATGTGATCCACAAAAAATTATGGGATAAAGTGTGCGTATTTAGCGAAGAGTTTAATCCAGGAGATGCCTCCGATCCTGATTTAGTAATGAAACTTTGGAAAAACTGCGTTCGAATTTTTAAGGGCATTAATGAATTTAAAGTTTATCATTTTGGATCTACAACAACTATAAAGAGAGAAAATATGTTTAAAAATAACGGAAATAGAATATTTTTAAAAAAGTGGAGAATAACTCCACGATTTTTTAGAAAGTATTATTTAAGAGGTTTTTCAATATTTGAGGGTTTTTTACCAGAACTTAGAAAAAATATTTTTTATTTTTTTGATTTATTGGTTTGTAAGCTAAAATTATTTTTTAAATTAAAATGAATAAAGAAGAACAGTTAGGTGAACTAAAAAAAAAAATTAATCAAAATTCAAAAAATTTTCCAGGTAAAAATCTTGTTTTTTCTGACGGAAGTTGTTTATCTGAAGTTATGATAATTGGAGAAGCACCAGGACAGATGGAAGACAAAATGAAGATTCCATTTGTTGGAAGAGCAGGCAAATTATTAGACAAAATGTTAGAGTCTATAAATCTTAATAGGAAAAAGTGTTATATTACGAATGTTGTAAATTTTAGACCTGAAGAAAATAGAAAACCAACTTTACATGAGATATTAATTTTTAGGCCATTATTATTTAATCATATTGAAATTATAATGCCAAAAAAGATTTTGCTTCTTGGAGCTACTGCTGCCCATGCTGTTCTTAATCATGATGGTCCTTTGCATTTAGTAAGAGGAATTTGGAAAAAAGTTGATATCAATAAAAATTATTTTAATGTTTTAACAACTTTCCACCCTGCATACTTATTAAGACAACCAAATGCGAAAAAAATCGCATGGAAAGATCTTTTGGAACTTAAAAAAAAATTTGAATAAATGAAAAATATTTTAGTAACCGGAGGAGCTGGATATATTGGTAGCAATATTATAAATGAACTAATAAAAAAAAAATTTAACGTTATATCGGTTGATAATTTATCAACAGGTTTCAGAAAGTTAATTCATCCAAAAAGTATTTTTTACAAAGCAGATATTCTTGACTTAAAAAAAATTAGATTAATTATCATAAAGCATAAAATCGATTCAATTATTCATTTAGCAGCAAAGTTAAGTGTAGAAGAGTCGGAAAAAAAACCAAAAACTTACTTCAAATGTAATGTAATTGGAACTAACAAATTAATTAAAGCTTGTGCAAATACTAAGGTTAAAAATTTTTTATTTTCATCGACATGCGCTGTTTATGGAAAAAAAAATACAAAAGTAAAAGAAAATTCAAAAAAAAATGTTAAAAGTATTTATGGAAAAACTAAGTTTTTAGCAGAAAAAAACTTAAAAAAAAAATTTAAAGGCAATTTAGCTATACTAAGATATTTTAATGTTGTCGGAGCTTCAGATGATAATAAGTTTGGTCAAATAAATAAAAATGGGCAACTTTTTAAAAATTTATCCACTCAAGTATTAAAAAAAAAACCAAAAATTTTTATTTATGGAAAAAATTATAATACCAAAGATGGCACCTGCATAAGAGACTATATTCATGTAGCTGACGTAGCCAGGATACATATAAAAATTTTACAAAAAATATCTAAGTTCTCTAAGCGAGTAGTAGTAAATTGTGGTTATGGCAAACCTTATTCCGTTTTAGATATTGTTAAACAATTTGAAAAAGTTTCAAAGAAAAAAATTCAAATTATTTTCAAAGGAAAAAGAAAAGGAGATATTGAAAAAATTTTTGCTGATAATCAGAAAATTCAAAACATTATTAATTATAACTTTATTTTTAATAACCTAAAAAAAATTATAAAAACGTGTATTAAGTGGGAAAATAAAATTCAATAACTATGATAACAATAGTTTTTTTATCATTTCATAGTGAACATCATATAAGAAGATTGGTAAAAGGACTTGGAGGATTTTACCCAATAATAATTATTGAAAATTCTAGAAATTTTAATTTAAAAAAAGAACTAGAAAAGAAATATGAAAATTTAAGAGTTGTAATTCCAAGAGAAAATCTTGGTTATTCGAAAGGTTTAAATTTAGGCTTTAAATTATCAAAAACGAACTTTGTTTTTATAAATCCAGCAGATGTTGAGATTACAAAAAAAACACTCTTTAATTTAGAAAAATTAATAAAAAAATACAATGATTTTGCCTTGTTAGGTTTAAGTTATTATGAAGAAGGTCATTATAAAAGTTATAATATTTATAAAAAAACACAAAATAATTTTTGTGAAAATAGCAAAAATACACTTGAGAAATTTGGCTTATTGGAAGTTGATGATATAGATTGTACTATTCTAATTAATAAAAAAAAAGTTTCAAAATTATTTGATGAAAATATTTTTATTTACTTTGAAGTAAATGATTTAGCTTATAGATATAAAAAAAAAGGAGAGAAAATTTTAATCTCTAAAAATATTAAGTTTAGACATTACGGCCAAAAATCACATAATAAAAAATTTGATTTTGAAGCAAAGCTTTCTAGATCTTGGCATTATAATTGGTCAAAGTTCTATTTTTTTAAAAAGCATTGGGGTTATTTTTTTGCTTTAAAAAAAACTTTTCCAAATTTAAAAAGATCCTTAGTTAAATTTATAATTTGTCTAACAAAATTTGATAAAAATTTATTAAAAATGCATTTTGCAGAATTATCAGGCCTTTTAAATTCAATTTTAAATAGAAAATCTTCGTATAGACCTTATGAGAAACACTGGTAGTTAGTTATGTCATTTTTCAATATTTTTTATATTTTTACAAAATCAATCTTTAGAAATACTTTAAATATTTAACAATTTATTTATTCATATAAAAAAAAATATTTAATTTTTTTAAAAAAAATTATTTTTCAATCGTCTAAAAATGTTGATATACAATGCTGAGCTTACGCCCTCGTGGTGGAATTGGTAGACACAAAGGACTTAAAAGTTTTTTTATTAGAAAGGATTAGTAAACAGAAATAACGATTCTTAAAAAAAGATTTAGTTTTTAAAATAAACCAAAGTAAAACCATAAATTCGCTTTCGATAGTTATTATCAACTACAAAATCATCAAAAAAAATAATTTTTTAAAATATCATGGCAGCTTTTTCTTATGATTTTTATATGATAAAAAATATAAACATGGGATTAAGATGGTTTTTTAAAATTTATAAGAAAGATGGTCTGTATTCAATTTATTTAAGAATTTTGAGATTTTTTGGCTACAAATTACCTTATAATAATATAATTGAAAAATTCAAATTCAAATTCCAAGAAAAAATTATTTTAATATCTAAAAATAAAGTTCTTAATGGATATTACAAAGATACTTTTTTAAATTGTAAGGGCAGTTGTGGTATACCAGATTATTCCTCAAAACTTTTAGGATTATATGAAAAACAGGTACAGGAAAAAATATTAGAATTAAAAAAAAAATTTAAATTAAGTTTTATTGTAAATTTTGGAACATCAGATGGTTTTCATATATTAGGTCTTTTAAAAAATAATTTTTTTAAAAAAGGCTTGGCATTTGAAATTAATACTAGTGAACAAAAAAATTTAATTGAAAACATTAAAAAAAATAATCTTAAAAAAAAAATAGAGGTATTCAAAAAAGCAAATTTTATTGATGTTTTTAAGATTTTATCAGATAAAGATTTAGCTAAAACCCTTTTTCTAGTTGATATTGAAGGTAATGAATTTGATCTATTTAATGAAGGTATGAAGCAAGATTATTTGAAAAAAATTAAAAAAAGTTGTTTTATAATAGAGGATCATAGTTGGTTTCTTAAAAGTAAAAAAATAAGAAATTTTAAAAAAAGTATAGAAATGAATTTTAATGTCAAAATTTTAGAAAACTCTGGAAGAGACCCTCACATTTTTGATTTTTTAAACAATTTTAGCGATGATGAAAAGTGGTTAATGATGAGTGAAGGACGACCCTCAAGTATGTTTTGGTACATATTAACACCCAAGTAACCACTTATAATTAAAAAACTTAAAAAAATTTTTTTTACAAAAGTTTATATAAGATTTATAATTTTTAAAAAATTTTTTGCTATACAAAATGAGATAGACTTTCACACAGCTATTTTTTAAAATTAAATCTCTTACTTAAGATAAAAAAGCTTAGTGTTAATATATTCTAATGTGAATTTTATACTTAATCAACTTGACCCTAATAAAATCCTTAAATAAGTTGTCAAAAATTAAAGGAGTTTCTAAAACGTCCAGAGAACGTCCAGAAACCGGAGAGATAGTTAAAAAACATAGAGCCCTCGTGGTGGAATTGGTAGACACAAAGGACTTAAAATCCTTGCCCGTAATTGGG
>Ga0194133_10004873_pt1 | contig 17515 bp, 15 predicted proteins | sample TA2KigOf40mmetaG_FD_155448 | JGI IMG/M metagenome (GOLD analysis project Ga0194133, IMG submission 155448) | Freshwater microbial communities from Lake Tanganyika, Tanzania - TA2015055 Kigoma Offshore 40m | ecosystem: Environmental > Aquatic > Freshwater > Lake | place: Tanzania: Lake... | reverse complement strand
TTCATATTCATTCATTCATATTCATTCATTCATTCATTCATCAATATGAAAAAGGTAAGGGGGGGTTACTGGGATATGCATTGGGCAAACTTGTAAATTGGGCGAACTTGCATTGGGCGAAAGATTGTAGACCCGTTCATAGGGTACACAGACCTTTTATTGACATGTAAGACAGGAGCGCTTTGATCAGGGGCGCTCGGTAATCAGATAAGGGTAAAAGCTTGTGTGATCAAAAATAGTAAAATACTGTAAACTGAAATCTAATTGCTGAGATCTGTTTGCGCTGTCTACATAGATCTAAAGGTTTTGGGTTCAGTCCCTAGCCATGCCAGAAATTTTTCAACCCCGGATTTTAAAAAAGTCACCAAGGTACCCTTAGTCAGGGTAATATTGACTCTTGCAAAGATGATGACCTTGAGTAATTCATCGGTGGAGTCTATACTGCACCACATTATTATTATGCAAAAAATTATGTGGCACCCTGAAGTGGCTAAGATTATCATCATAAATGAAAAAAAAATGTTTTGACAAAAATTTATTTTAACTTTTTTTCTTACCAGATAACCAATATCAGCAAAAGACATTGCCAACATCCAAGCATGCATTTTTGAAACAGGCCTCTGAGGTCCCTTCTTTATCCCAAGAAATGACTCAAGGTTAAATATTTTCTTAGAAAATCTTCATACTTACATGCTTTTTAAGTAGAATATTCCATCTTGCATTGAACCGATTGATGTCCAGAAATATGATTAATATCAGTACTAGAAAAAAAAGCAAAAATAAAATGTTAAGATGCATCAAATAAGGCAAAAAATTCTCACTGTTTGAAATGATTCCAAAAGTTGAAATGGATGGAATCAGGTACAAATTTACAAATTGCCGAAATTTCTCAGATGACATTTTGATCATTAAATGGTAAAAAGGATTGTTTTTACTATTGAAAAAAAACCACACACCTCAAATCCCCTTATCTTTACAATTATCCATTGGATTAACTATGTTTTATATCATTTGATTACAACAAGATGAAAAGGATTCACATTGATAATTAAGCAAACAACATGGGTGATAATTTGAAAAAAAGGCCATAAAAATCTTTTTTTTGGGGGTAAGAAAAACATTTTTTGTTGATTTACATGATAAAAAAGCTTTTTTTTTCATGTGAAATGAAAAAAAAGCATGCAACAAAATGGATTCTCACTTAATTGCATGTAATTATTGAATCATATAATGATGGGTAATTACCTAAAAACTTTTTGTTGTATAATAGGGTCAACATTTCATAAAATATTATGGTAAAGAATATTTCATTCACATTTTTTTTCACCTAAAAATTTATTAAAAATAAGTGGTCTTTTCATGTCAAAATCAGAAATGACCACTTATTAAAAATAAGTTGTCATTTCTGATTTTGACATGAAAAGACCACTTATTTTTAATAAGTGGTCTTATTAAAAATAAGTGGTCTTTTCATGTCAAAATCAGAAATGAGGTCAATTTATTGATGGTGTCTTAAACATACTTTTTGGCATGAAATTATGCAATTGAGGAGGCCTTTTCTCTCACCTTTTCATATGAAAAATTATGAAAATTATTTGAATTTCAATGAAAAACAAATAAAATTTTGGAATGAAAAGTTTTTTATAAAAAAAAATAACAAATTAGGACAAAAGGATAATTGATTAATTTATAACATACATGAAATGTTGACTTAATTAACAAAAATTTATGAAAAAGCAGGAAATGGGTTAAAGTTTGCATAAAACAAACAATTATTAATATTGCTTTAAATTGTATTTGAACCATTAATGCAATTTGGAAAGTCATTTTTTTGGTCACATTCTCTGTGAAATGGAATGAGAAAGCCTCAAAAATTGAAGAATTTTGAGAGCCAGTTGGAGTGAGTTTAGTTGAAGAGCAAGTCAAGAAGATGACTTTGAAGTTGTTGACCTCATCTGACACAAAAAATAGGTCTCACCCTTGGAGACCTTTGATAAGGATCCTCAGTGCCCTACACAAGATGGGAGGTTTTCCTTTCCAGATTCTCGAAAAAGATAAATATGATGCTGAATCCACCCAGGATGTGGATTCAGTGACGTTTGAGCCAAACGTTTCTGCTCTTCTGACCCATGCTGCTAAAATAATTTTCAACATTACACTTCAGGTTAGAGAATGATGCATCTTCCTCTTTGGTACATCTTCAACTTCTTTTGTTTATCTTGCAGATTTTGCTGTACGGGTTGTTGGGTTACAATGAGGCCGGATTCGTTTTGATGTTCTCCCGCATGAAGGAAAAGGGTCTTACAACTACACACTTTGTTTCAACTGCTCTGATATTTGTATCAAACAGTTTTGGACTTTTTGGATTCCTTTATTGTATTAAGGGTAATCTCATAATCATCTTCTCGTGCAATATAGCCTCATCCGGCGTTTATGCAAGATCAACACGTTTATAAGATAGACATTCAATTATCCCTATATGGTCACTGCAGATTTAGTGCTGATTTACTACCCAACCTTTATTGGCTGTAAAAAAAATCACACTCTGGACCAGAAGTTTTTTTATATGTTGAAAAATGCGAAACCCTCCATAAGTATGCGTATATCCATCATCTCTCTCTCCTCCAGTTTTGAAGCAAGGGGCCTGATTTTTGCAAACTGAATCTTCATGTAGATGCCCAGGCAAGCGTGCGCTGGCTTTGCCTAGCCCAGCATACAAAAACCCTCATACCTCAGCATACTAGACAAAATTTTTGTTCTTTGGGGGCTGATGGGTGTAAAAAAGGGAAGAATATGGGTGTTTTTTATTTGCTCTTGTTGTTACATCAGGACACTATCATTTCCCAAAATCATGCAAGAACCGCAGGACCAACCTTAGCCAAATTTTGGACAATCCTTGCCACACACTCAAGGAATGTCATAAGTATAGTTTAAGCCCTTGTGCCTCCAGGGGTCCATTTTGTCACAGGGAAAATAAGGGCCCAGAGCAAATACAGGGTGACAGCTTGCTTATTATTTAGAAAGAAAGTATAAGCCCTCTCTGCCCCAAATTCTATATCCTTTCCAAAAACTTTCTGTATTTCAATCTTTTCTTTGCAACTTTCAGGACTTGCAAAACCCTTGAATGAACTAGGTCGAGCATTCAGACATATATCTGAGGAGTTGAAAATTGAACCAGGTATGAATGGGGTCTCTAAATTATTCATTTATATTAACAGCTTGTGAAGCTACATCATCGCTAACTGGTATATGTGACGCTACATCATTGCTTTTTTGTGACGCTATGTCATCATGGTAGAAAAATGTTAGATGGAAGGGGGGGCCCAAAATGGAGGGTTAAAGGGAACAGGGAGTGGCTTAGCCGCTCGAAGGCTACTAGTTGATGGTCCATGAAAAGGATAGAAAACCTCTCTTAGGTTTCTGATTATTGAAAGTTTATTCGCTCAATGATGTATAGGATACATGTAGGCTTACGGTTGTCGAACGGCAGGATTGATCATGTCGCACGATCGGAGTAAGTGGTGCTTAAATCATTGTAACCCCTATCTTTAGCTTATGGCTCTTAGGTCCCCCCGTTCTTTTAAAAGAAACACAAGGTGTTTAAGATATGCTCATAATACTTTATTGGATAGGTACTTTATACAAACATTACCTTATAATAACTTTCTTAGATACTTCTACAAACTTACGTCTAAGCTTACGGAGAGTAACTAGGTAACTATAATAAGGCACGCAGGCCTTTTTATGGACATATGAGGCGGGAGCGCAGTGATCAAGTGCGCTCAGGGATCAGATGTGGATAAAAAGTTGCGTGATCAAAAATAATACTTTACGTAATTTAAATCATAAGGCTTGCAATCCGTGTGTGCCGTCTACATACATGTTGGTTAAGCGGGTTCTAGGTCAACGGATCAAGATCTTCCCTGATTAGGCTTTTCCCATAAAAATGAACATTATGTTGTGAATTCAGAAAACATGATTCGCATTTCTACTCGGTGTTTGGGTTCCATCTACTTCCTTTATGCTCTCAACTGCTTGTCAGCAATCATGGGAGGAATGTCAACATCATTCCTTTTGTCAGAACAAAACCCTGTGTGGATGGTAGTTCTCAACTTCATCCTAATGAGTGTTACAAGGTAGCTTTTGCTATAATTCAATTTGAATTGGATTTTGTCACAAAGTAATTTGCTTTCAGTTTTGACATTTACTTTCCCCAAACTGCTGTCTCAGGACATCTCTTGGCCATCCAGTCACTTGGAATTGTTGGACTACAATTGGTAATTAATTTTTCATATTAGTGTGTAAGGTGCGTTGGGAGGAGTATAATGTAAGGCATAATTTCTAGCAATAATGAGATGAGCATGTTGAGCAAGAATCCCAGTGATGATCTTCTCAATCAAGAAAAGAATCAATACCGAACTGTTTATTGATAGGAAACAGGGGCTTTATATACAAAAGGGATGTCAAGAAACGGATCAAATAACTTTCTGACTTAAAAGGGTAAACTGAAATTGGTGGGAATTAAAACATTATGGCAGCCTGTTAGGAATAACTTACATTACGTGAAAGGAAATACAAACATCAGGTAGGCAATTTAGTGGTCGGCGAAGTAAAGGTAGGCAATTTCTCTTATTCCCCTTACTGTTTATTCTCACAAGACAGACTAATTTAGAACAAAGCAGAGAGTGCAAATAAGATATTATCCAGCAGGCATTTAGTATATCAGGGGCTGATGGAGGTCATTGGCTTTGAATTGGGTTGATCCAACAGAGACCAGTTGATCATCAAATGCAAGTCTGGATACCAAAGTTAATTTAAGTTGTTACAATGGGGTTCAGGGGTTACACATATAGACTAAGCCCATGATGATGCATGATCAACACCTTCATCAGCGTCCCGCCAAAGAAGTCTATTTCTATTACATTGACTGAGGGTGTCTTTTTTATTTTTCTGCTATCTGGGATTGAAAAGTTGCTCGCATAGCGGGTGTTTGAACCCACGACCTTAGATCTTAGTTCTCAGATACGTGCCTTTGACTACTCGGCCACAGCTTTGTGATTCACATAATCCACATAAATTGACATTTGGTATAATTTTATTTTCATTTCTTACATGAAACAGGATGAATATGTTGAGAGGCTGAAAAAAGCTTGCCTGGAGGTTGGCATTGATGAAGGATTTGTGGCAAGGAAAACACGTTGGGCAAAAATTGTCAGGTATAAAGACCCCATTTCCTGGATAAAATATTCAAACATTCACACTCTAATTATGATTTTAGTGGAAATAGTTCCTTGAATACTCCAACAATTCTCAGAGTTCCAACTGAAAAAGTAAATTCTAAAATTTTGATTGATAATCAAGCAATTAACAGTTGATTATTTAAATTAGCACCACATCAACTTATCTTTGATGGATTTGACCAAAGAACATATTGGATTTGACAGATTCAAGGCATCCCAGGATCACACTGACCAAAGCAGAGAAGAGCACTTTGATTTTAGTGGAAATAGTTCTTTGAATACTCCAACAATTCTCAGAGTTCCAACTGAAAAAGTAAATTCTAAAATTTTTATTGATAATCAAACAATTAAAAGTTGATTATTTAAATTAGCACCACATCAACTTATCTTTGATGGATTTGACCAAAGAACATATTGGATTTGACAGATTCAAGGCATCCCAGGATCACACTGACCAAAGCAGAGAAGAGCACTTTGAAACATTGGTAATTGAAAATTTACCCCTCTTAAGCAAAACAAGAGAGGGAGTTTAGCAAAAATCATTAATATATGTTGATTATTTTTAATTGAGATGTAATGTGCAAGAGCCTTAAGCAAATAAATAAAAATTAATAAAATTTTTGTTCCATAAGGGGCTGTTTGAAATTTTGCATTTTTACAGTACGTCATCGGCTATCTCCTCTCTCAGCTTTAAAGCTAGAGGGCTGAAATTTTGCATACGGTCTCCTCATATTAATGCCAAAAAAGTTATTGACCAGATTTTTTGATTTTTTGTCAGGAGCTGAGATGGGGTTGAAAAACTGACAAAATTTTATTGAATGCGATAGCCAACTTTCATCCTCTTTCTTTAATAGCTCCCACACTATTAAAGCTAATGAACTGATATTTTGTAATGGACACAACTTGAACCAATACCTAAATATTACTTTTTATGCACTTAACTCTAAAATTAAGCACAAAGCCAGCATGCTGGTTTTCCTATAGACCCCTCTCTCGAGAGGGTTTGACATTTTTCCTCGTTACAAAAAATGCCTGTCTGTTTTAATTTTTTTTACTAAAATAATCATTTAGCTAATTATTACTTGTAGACCAACCTTGGATACTTGTTGATTGATACTGTGAAGCAAGCTGAAGAGGCATTTTCAAACTTCATATTTATGGAATTTTCTGCTTGCATTGTCACATCAGTATTTGGATTTTTCTTTGGACTACTGATTGTAGGAGCTATTTTTGGCAGCTCATTTCAAATCATTCCTTTCATGTTTGGAGTGTTTCCTGGATTTCTTGGAATCTTAAGGTACTTCTATAAAATTTTTTTTAATTTTCATTTTAAGTCAGGCCTTTTTTTTAAATCTCCAGACCAAGGGGTAGAAAGAGGAACAAGTCCAATCAACTAAATGCCCAATTGATGGTGGCATTACATTTTATAAAGTCAATAGACAAAAAGGTACTAGGAAGGTTAATCTACCTACTAGTTTGCCTACTCCTAGTTGGCCTACCTACTAGTTTGCCTACCTTACGGGCCCAGAAAGGTAGGCCCGTATGATAAGCCCCGAAGGGTTATGTTTGAAGGTTAGGTTAGATTAGCAAGAAAATAGTTTTGGTTAATTTTATGTAACCCTCACATCCCAGGCTAAGGCCTGACTTAGTAAATTAGTAGGTAGGCGAACTAGTCAGGTAGTCGAACTATCCTTGTATAGACAATAACGCAGATGGTTTCTAGATATATAGAAGTTCCAGAACCTTATATTATAAAATTTCAATATACATTAAGGTTCCTGAAAATAGAAAGCTCCATGAATTACAAACTAAAGGAAGCCCTTAATTTAAACATATAAATGACTTGTGATGCTACATCATTGTTGATATATGTAACGCTACGTCATAAATGTTATGTAGCGCATCATCATCTTGTCATTCCGGAAATAGGAAGAACAGCAAATAAAGGGGTAGGGTAGGAGGGCGGAAAAAGGAAGGGTGCAGCTTAACTGCTCCAAGACAACTGATGCATCAATAAGGCATACATATTCAGATAATATGTATTTTTTTTATTGAATTCCATACAACAATTGGAAAAATATAATGAACTACAAATTTATTTTACCTAGAATAAATACTGTCAATGTCAAAATTTCAGTTTTGTGAGACTTTTTCAATTGATTCGATCCGGACACCGAATTGGGTTTGCATCAAAAACAGCTCAGACTGGACTGGAATATCTCCTGATTGGAACTTATCATAAAATAAGTGAATTTGAAAAGTGCAAATTCAAAGTCTTAATCAGGTAATCTGGCTTTATGGCTCTTCCCTAAGGTTAGGTTCTAAGGTTAAGGAGATTCAATCCCTAGTCATGCTGGCAAATCGATCTTAAGGGTAAAAGTTTCCGAAGAGTGGAAGTAACTACAGGTGCACATTCTGGGCATAGAAAGGGAGCCATGGAGAGCATCAATACATTGATAGAGAGCCCAAAGACCTATGTAACCTTACAGAACTATCCAGGGATCTGCATTAAAAATCATAGTTCACCTTCATTCTAGTAATACCTGTACTAATTAAATGGATGAATCATGGTACCGAAGAAAGAGTCCGTTGAATGGAATACACGTGTTTCCATAGGTTTCACGAACAAAGGTAATGGGCAGGCGAGAGGGCACATTGTTCTGTTAGCAAGGCAGGAAGGGAAAGTGATCTGCTTCGAAAGTCATCATCATAGTGATCTTAGACGATCATTAGGAAAAATGGCACCATAGAAAAATAATCAAGAGCTCATTTTTCTTTTTCAGGAAGTTTAATGAGCATGGCTGTATCAAACCTCATTCCAGTTTCCAGCTGAACTACACAACAGGCCTTTCCCTCACAGGACTTCTACTCACCTACATCATTGTTCTCATGCAATTTAATCTTAATGAATGCCAACGCTGTCAAAATTGAGAATGATTAAGATTCAAGGAAGGAAAAAATCTGGATATTAAGAGCCTCAACTTTCCTCTACTCAAGAATTCATTACCTTGAACCAACTGAAATAGTAGGAGAAATCCTATCAAAAACAAGTTCTAACGATAGATTTCCTTATAGATTAAGATTTTTTGACACGAGTAGGACAAGAATTGGCAGGGTCTGTATTACGAATGCCGCCAAGCACTATTCAGAAAACTGGAAATTTGATTTCGTTGGTTTATCTGTAGAATCTTTTAAGCACAAACTACATGAACAATTCCTGCCACTCTTTCACTGAAAATTTTTAACCATATTTATTTTGTTCCCTTGGAACTTTATTAGACTCTATTTTTATCTATTTATTTATCAATTTTACCATTGTTATTTATTATTTTTTCTAGTTATGGACAATTAGTGTTAAGGCAACAACTTCAATACCAGCACTCGGAATCATGCACCGGAGGTTTTTCCCCCTGGTGGAGCGCGTAAGAGCATTGTTAGTTAGTTGCACAAAATCCAGGTTTTTCCCTCCTAAAACATAAGGGTGCCTGAGTGTTCAGTCTCCGTGGTAATAACATCTTAGACTAGGCTAGACTTTCCTATTAATGCATTTTTATAAATGTTACTGGAAATATACAAATTCAATTCAATTCAATTCAATTCAATTCAATTCAATTCAATTCTATCAAATGGTACAAAGCTGACAGCATCTTGGAAATTTTCACATTAATAATTCAATGAGGGCAAATAGGCCCATCATAAATGGTATAGATTATGGCTCAAACTTATAATAAAGCACAAAGTTTGATAGTTTTAGAATGATGAAAAATAATTGAAAACATAATTTTTGTTAGAATAAACTTAGCTTTAAGTAACTTTTTCTATTCTTTTTGAAGTTCAAATAGTTATATTTCAAACCTTGCTTGATAACAGAAGGATAGCGCACTTATCTGCGCGATGACCTCGGAGTGACCTCTTGAGAGGTGCAAGCAGAAACAGAGTGGTGGCCTTCCCAATCAAGAAAAGAATCAATTCTGAACTGTTTATCTATAGAAAGTGAGCATTTTTATAGGCCTGGGAAAAGTACAAAAGGGTAGCAATCTATGGGGCGGAATCAAATAGACGACATACTTAGACCGCTTGTAGAAGGGGATGTTTGATGCAAGGTTGAAAACTTTTCAAGAGAGAAATCTGGTCTTGGTTTACTATAAAACAGATAAAATGCAAAGTCCTTTCAGTTGAAATTTAATTAATCCAAATAGGTAAGAATGCTCTCTTCGTCATACTCCTTAGTCTATCGTAATTCTAGTATAGTAAATTCACTATTTACTATAATTTTAGATTTCTTTATTTTATAAAGTAATCTCTGTGTTTCCTTTAAAATACTCATTCGCTTAACAAATATTTATTAATACCCTTTTGGTATTAATCCTTCATTAAGGGTTTTACATTTCCCTCATAAATGACCATCTTTTATTGACAGATCGAGCATCAAAGATCCTCTTTGGTTGTTCCCCTTTTCTGTCAGGAATGTTTTGACACCTGCTGAATAGGTTGTCTCTTTTCTTGGGAAATATCAAATAGTTACTGTTTGAGCATTTCCCTCCAATAGTTCCCGATCTGGGTCCTTGACCTGATCTGACCGCCAATTATTGTTGATCCGACTGTTAATTTATCCTGATCCGTCTCTAGGGTATAAAACCCAGCAAGTTCACTAAATATACAGTTTGTATCTCAGTGGTCTGGTTCCTTGAAGCATCTGCCATGTCACGAGGATTTACCATACTAGGTTTAGTCCATCCATGTAATGCCAAGGCCCTCCATCAGGTCCTGTCTATGCTCAATAGACTGCTTGCCAATACTTCCTCTGGAATTATTGAAAAAATTTTCAGCCAGAGGTCTCCTTTTTGAAGTGTAGAGTTCTTCTTTACATCTGTCAAAGATGTATTTTGGTCCTCCGTGCTTTAGAGTTTTCATCGCTGAAGTAGCAGTGGCATATTTGTTGGTGTAACTCCTTGGCACATTTTAATCTCAAGTCTTCGTAATGTGCTGAGTTGATTAATTGCTTAAGCTACAATCTTTTTATGCAACCCTGTATGAAAATCAACATCCCATCAGGCGCTATTTTTTCAAATTTTCTAAATTTAGCACATTAATATGCTAAATTCAAGTAAAAATAGCGTCAAAATACTGAAATTAGCTTCAAAATACTGAAAATAGCGTGTATACACGCGGGAACGGTAGCAAATGAGGGCATTACTAAAAGTGCATTGTTAGATCAAAAAACCGATGTATTTTTTCATACGGGATGAGAGCCATAGAGGTGAGCAGTAATAGAATTGGTTGTAATACTGACTAGTGACTTCCCTTGGAAATTTTTCAAAGTTGAACTTGCATCTAGTCTAGTTTAGATGTGCACTTGTTAACAACCTGTATTACTTTTAAAGTTTCAACTATATAGAGTTTGTTTACATTCTTAAGTCTTTGATAAGATACTGACCTGTCCAAGATCACAAACATTTTGCCCTGAACCTGAAAAGTTGAAGACTTTTACCTAATCATTCAGGATTAATAGAGTTCTGTTTGGGAAGTGAATAGTTTGGAATATTGAATTGAAGATTATTTTGTTATTAATTATTACCAAATAGTTTTCTCTCTGACAAATGGCAAGTCCTCTCTTCTTTGTAACATTTTTTCAGCTATTTTCTTCCTTTCCTGAGCTTTTTCATGATTAATTGTCCAGGTTTAGCATTTGCTTTTCTATGTTCTTCCCTAACTCTTCTAGGCACTTTCTAGGTTGAACAGAAATTTACTCACTTAGTCAATTAAGGACTACTGATTCTCCAATAAAATACTGATTAAATATTTCACATATTTCTGATATGAAATTCAAAGAGTATTTAAAAAAAGTTTTTATTTATAGCATTTAAAATATAACTTATGAAGTGAGGCCACAGAAACTGTTTGAAGGCATAATATCAAAAGGATCTGACAATTAACAATTAATTTTGCAATTAAAAAAAAAAATTCTCTTAGATATGTGTTGGGACTTGTTTGTAAACAAAGTCATTAAAAAAAGGAACATTTATCATTCATTTGTTAATTAAGGTCATTTGCAATGTCGAGAGTATTTGTTTGATATTTTTTTTTCATGTCAAGAAAATTTTTTGACTTTGTGAGATTGAAAATGAGTGGTTGATCATTTTGCTTCCCTAAAGAATGACAGGACTTAGATTTGACTATAAACAAGTGGGTTGTGTTTGTCAGACAGGCTCCTGACCAATCTGGAATAGGTAAAAGACAACCTTGGGTAACGATTTTAAGTTTGATATAAGCTACAACATATCACATTGTTACATATACATGGCAACAAAATCTAGACAAAGTCTTTTTTTTTGGCTCAAGCAAGACGACTGCACCATAACATTTGTTTTTGGGTATTTCAAAACAATCAAACATTTAGAAAAAAAGTTCTTCTAAAATTGAAGCTTAAAATATTTCATTTTTCAAAACTTATTTGCTGAGAAATGGTTTTTTGTCAGAGACTATATGGGGTGAGGGGATTTTTGCAAGCTTCCGGTTCAGTCTTTTGCAGTGATAACATCAAATTCTATGTGGGCTATAATGCATTGCACAACAAATCCTGAAGGAATATTTGCATCACCTAATTTCATTTTGTCTGCCAGAAGCTTGCCACCGAAAAACCAGCGTTGCCTTTTCGGCTCAGCTGCCACTCTTGAATCCTGAAGAAGAAAAAGTTGAATGGAAATCAAAAACTTCATTAGTCGTTTAGGTTTTACTTGAGCTACAAGACGTCGTTTGGCAGAGGCCACCGTTTCATTCGAGTTGACGATGAGAATCACGTCGTCTCCGGTCAAAGAGACTCGAACACGAATTTTCATCTCGTGACCTCCGATTGGAGGGGCCACAGGTTCAGAGAATTCAGCTGGCGAGTCACGATCCCCACGTTCCTCCGTCACTAGATTAATCGGCAGGGAGAGGCAATAGACGGGAATAGTGTAACGGGTACCTAATTCGTCATAACACTCGACCAGCGTCCCGTTGGGCATGGAGATGCCGGCACCATCCAGGATGGCCTATATTTCATCAGGTGAGATCACTTGAATAAAAATAGGGCAAGACAGAATTTATTTTACCTGGGCGAGTTCGTAGTCATCTCTTTCTGTAGCTTCTGTTGCAGCCTTAAGAGCATTCCAAATTTCCTGTAATTATTTTTTTATTTACAAATCAATTATTTCTTTGACTAATTCCTTGCATCAATAATGTTGCCATGGTAACCAAAGGATTGGCCTTGGGGGGAAATGAGACTACTTAAATCGATTGGGCAAAACAAAAAGGGGAAAGAGTATTTGCCTGTTTTCCTTCAAAAGCAGGTGCTGTGTCCCAAAACTCGTCTCTTTTCGACTGGAGTTGGCCGTTGGTGAGAGGGACGTCCGATTTCCAGCGAATCTTGTCCCGGCGGAGGGGTTTGTTTTTGGTGTGAGTAGTATGCAGTGCTGGAAATAAAGAAAAGCTTGAAATGATAGTCTTTTGACCTCCTTATCTTCTTGACCTTACCCGATGAGGTGGACTCGCTGAAGGCCGATGGTCTTCTACTGCTGTGCCTGTCCCGATCCCTTCCTCTGCTCCTACCTTCACTGTTTCCGTGTCTGTTGGTCCCGACACACCCACCCATAATGATTGTGTTGACTAGGACCTCCGGTGCCTGAAGAACCTCAACCAGGGTGACACTCATTCATCTCAAATTTAGCTGGCATGACTTGCAAACAATGTCAACTCGATTCACAACGCAAAACCTTCACACTAGTAAGAAAAACCCTGTACTTAGAAATAATGTCATTTGTCAAAATTCAATTGTGTCAAATCCTTATTTCTTTTTGAGCTGCCCATTCTTTTTCAATGCTGCTCACTCCCGATTTCAACTCTATAAAATGTAGTAGAAAACTTTACGATCAGCCTCAATTAAACTTATTTTTACAGTCGAGGCCGAACGAGCCAGCAGCAGCCTCACTTGAAGTAAGTTTTTTTTTGTTTTCATGTCGCCGCGCTCTCGATTGAGAGGGATCGGTTTATTGACATTCGTCAGTTTTTGCCATCAGCAATGTTTGAAGGAGTAAGTTAGGGGTGAGTCTGACCCACTTAAAATACTTTTTAGCAAAACTGAAATTATCAAAACAAGGGAAGCTCTTTCTGCATCCCATCAGGGTACACACAAGTGACGGGCACAAGCGAAATTTTTCAACGTAAGTTGAGCCGAGCTATTATAATAAAGCTGGGTCGAGCAAAACAACTTTGAGCCGAGCTTAATGTATTACAAGAGAAAGGTTGATAAATTTTTCTTTATGCAATTAAAAATAAAAGGTAATACAAGATATGGCTAACCCCAAATTTGACCAGCCCTAGCGTGCCTACCTATGTTTTTGCCTACCCTGTACGTAAGATTACCATTTTGCCTACCTGACAAATCCACAGGCTTAGGTTAGGGGGGTAACAGGACCCACAGGATTAGGTTATGGGGCTAGAAGCCTTGTAGGGTTAGGTTAGGGAAGAGTAAGTTTAGGTTTGGTTAGCAATAAAATGGCCCAGTTGAGCCCCAGGCCCTGTGTGAGGCGAAGTATGTGAACTTTTAATCGTGTGTACAGGGTAGGCGAATCAAAGAGACCGACTATGTAGTGGGAGAAAGGGTCATAAAAATCAATTTTGGGTTTATGTATAGGTTTGCCAGCAACTGAGCTGTAGGGATTCAGCTGTTGCTAAACCCAAAATTACTGCGATGCAAATCTTTACTACAGGGTGGGCAGGAAGGCGCAGTCTATGTACGTAATGTCTATGAGGCTAATGCGTCAGGTAGGCAAATTAGTGGTTTCAGCAAAGATATCCATAAGCTTTGGGCAAAAAAAGATTGCCAGAACTTGAGTTTAAGCGAGCTGAGAGGTCGGCCTCAAGCCACGTCCAACTGAAAAAAAGTTTTCAGAGCGAGCCAGCTTGGCGGGCACCCATTATTAGGCCACATGTCAGGGTCTCAATGTCCAATCTGTCTTTTTGGGAGTGACTTTTCTTAGTAATGTGAACTTTTGTCTGTTCCGTGACTGCAATTAGAACTCAAAGTGAGGTTCTGAGTGCACATGCTAGGGTCTATAATGCACCAGTCACTGTAGAAGAGTTGCTGGTGCAATTGGAGATGGGCCTTGAGCATACTTCTGACCCGCAGTTATTAAGGGGCTGACCCAGGTATATTTTAACCTTACCCGAAGAGATTTTTTTTGATCCAACAGGACAAAAAAATGAAAAAATTGGCTTTTTTTTAAGAAAAATTTTCCAGATCCGGAGGTGGCTGACCCAACTTGGGTCAAAAAAATTTGGCCTAGGCCCATTATTTACAACAATCTTAGGAACAAACCAAGAATGGTAATGTGGTACCCCCATCTCCTTTGCACACTGCCTACAGTTTGGGACCCAACATCCTAAGGTCAACCAAACCAAACAGTCAAAGTGAAGCGTGTTATCACCATAGACAATACATACAAAGACTGCCCACGCTGCTGGAAAAATTTGCACCGTAGTAAATTCGGGTTTAGCAACAGCTGAATCCTTGCGGCCTAGGTGGGTCAGCTGTTGACAAACCTATACATAAACCCAAAATTGATTTTTATGACCCTTTCTCCCTCTATGTATCCTATCTCTATGGTTATCACCTCAGCTGTTAAACTCTAGACTCTAAAGTTAAGATTATATAGTAGGTTATACACTTAAGCTTGATGATGTTGCGTGACCGCAAATGTTTGCAAACCACAGATCTATAGAAGCTTTTGCCGGGAACTGAGTAAATGTCAACAAAAAACATTCATATTTTAAAAAGTGAAATTTCTGAGATGGACTTAACTGATTACACTTCAAATAATTCAGACAATTTTATTTTGGTGTCTGAAATCCCACAAATCTGCAAAGATGAGCCATGCGTTTTAGGCATCGACGAGGCAGGTCGAGGGCCAGTTTTAGGTAAGACTTATTATATACTGCAAGAAAAACTTCATTGTTATGACATTAATATTTATGTAGGCCCAATGGTCTATGGGATTGCCTTTTGCCCGGTGAGCAAAAATGCTGACTTAAAATCACTTGGAGTGGATGATTCTAAAGCTCTCACTGAGGCCCAAAGAGAGGCTCTTTTGAAAAAACTTTTGGACAATAATGACTACATTGGATGGGCCATCAAAATTTTGTCCCCTCGTCACATTTCTACCAGCATGTATCGTCGTGAAAAATACAATTTGAACGAGATATCTCACGATGCTGCCATTTTGCTGATCAGGTTACTTTACAATGATTAGGGGGTAGCCTTCTTAATAATAGTGTATGATTTTTATTCATCAGGAAAGCGCTTGAAGCAGGGGTGAATGTCAAAGAAGTTTATGTGGACACAGTCGGGCCTCCGGAAAAATATGAGGCAAAACTTCAAAGACTCTTTCCTGAAATATCCATCACGGTTGCAAAAAAGGCTGATTCTCTCTTTCCGTACATAATAAATTTATACTTTCACAACTGAAAATACGTAAATATTTCAATTTTTACCATTGCAGGTGCGTTTCGGCTGCGTCTATTTGTGCCAAAGTGTCTCGCGACAAAGTATTGAATGATTGGATATTTCCTGAAAATTCACCTACTCCGGGTAAAGTTGAGACAAGTGGTTCTTGGGGTTCAGGATATCCTGGCGACGCCGTTACAAAGAAGTTTCTCCGAGACACCCTTAACCCTGTATTTGGATTTCCCTCAATTGTAAGATTTTCGTGGAAAACTGCTGAAACATTGCTGGTAAGCTTTTACTATAGCAAATCAGCATTGCTAAAAGTGATGTTAATTTTCGTTTCATCACTAGGAGGAAAAAGGAGTCAAGGTTGAATTTGAGGAATTCGAACCAGAGGACGATCCCACGGTAAAGCTTTCAATTTTGAAGTTAAAAAAAAATTCTTTTGTTATATTTTACGAAATTCACTTTACGAAATTCACTTTTAGGTTAAGAATAATCCTTCCATCAAAAACTTTTTTGTCGCTCACAAAATAGATCGAAAAGAGAACAGGGACCCTAAAGAGGCTAGGTGCAAGTATTTTAAAGATTTGAAACTGACCACAGCCACCGCAAGTAAAATTTCAAAAAGAAATAAGTGACTCTTTTTTATGAAATAAATCTTTAAAATCTAAATTGATATGGTTTTTTTCAAGTTTAGGGTGAATCGATATTCTAGTGGCTTAAATTGTCTAACATTATCCATTGCTCAACTGCAAATCTCGTTCCTGTGCTAATCCGCTCTATGTCATCGCCCTGCGTGGGTGCATCATCTAATAGCAAGCTATAGGGCTTTTGAACATACCCTTCAGGAATCTCGAAAACTGTTAAAGGGCTTCCAGCTTCCTTAGAAAAACACATCCTTATGGCATCGACCTGAATGAAACGATCCTTAAAAAGTGAAGAATGTAAAAGCAATTTGATTGTTTTCAGACTTTTGAGAGCCACATGAATGCATCTGTTTCTTCTGGGGACAAAGAAATCTTGGAGTCCAGGTTTTTCGAAATCTGGTTGATTTTTGTCAAGCAGTAAACAACTAAATGTTGTCTTTTAGGCAGTCCTCTGAAACAAATTGAAATGTTCTTTTATAGATCTTTGAAAGAAACAAATATCACTTACCTCGAGATCAGAGGAGGGTAAACCGATTCCCAAACGCAGAGTGGGCGAAAGTCGATCATTTCTGAGCTTGTAAATGAAAGGCCTGTTTCTTCTTGCAGTTCTCTTAAACCAGCAGCTTCAAGGGTTTCGTCCAGCTCAATTCCTCCGCCTATGTTCAAAAATGATCTCTTCAAATACCTGTGTCTATTATTAGTTACCTAATAATAGGTTACCTGGGGGTACCCAGACATTTGGGAAAGTTCTCATGTGCTAATTGAAACATGGTCACTAAAAACTGTTGTTTAACTTAGGTCGGACCAAATTTACCTTTGATCGTCTTGTCAAAAGAAGCTCATCATCCAAAGACTGAACCAAAACACACACTGCTGCTCCAACCCCCTTAATTGTGATATCTTTGGGAAAACCTTTACGTTGGGTTTCTGTTATCTCACGCATTGGGCAATCTATAAATCAAAGCTGCTTTAGCTAGGGGAACTTTGAGTATTAAAGAATGTACAAACTAGATGAGTGCTGGATGGGCAATCCTCCACCCTCATCCTCTCCAGACAATATCAGCATGTTGTCTTGAAGCTCACAGGAAACCTTCTTGCCATTGTGTGGTAAAGAGTCAATGAGGCAGGTTCCAAATTCGATT
>Ga0194133_10004870_pt1 | contig 17519 bp, 16 predicted proteins | sample TA2KigOf40mmetaG_FD_155448 | JGI IMG/M metagenome (GOLD analysis project Ga0194133, IMG submission 155448) | Freshwater microbial communities from Lake Tanganyika, Tanzania - TA2015055 Kigoma Offshore 40m | ecosystem: Environmental > Aquatic > Freshwater > Lake | place: Tanzania: Lake... | reverse complement strand
ACATAGACATAATAGCTCATAAATTGGGCTATTTGATCTAAAAATGTTTTCTCTAATCGTTCTATCGTTGGTATGCCTTCTCTACCAAACATAAATCTACATTGTTCTAACTGTTCGTCACTCATTGTTCGAAATTGAATAGGTCTATCACAATGAGGTAAATGAACATTAAACGAAAATACTCTTGTTTGTGTTTTGGTTTTAATAAATTCCCAATGTGAAAATAAGTGTTGAAACGTTCCTTCATAATGTTTTTTAAAAATAGATTCTGTTGTACTATTTTTTGGGAATTCAAAGACTTTTGTCTGAATTATAAGTCTTGATGTTGCATATATAGTAACATCATATCTAATAGAATCATATGGTAATGCATAACAATTTAATAGTTCATTCATCTGTGATATTCCACTTCCTCCTTTAATATATGAATCAAAGGTATTATTAATCTTATCTTTTTCTACTTTCATTGCACCAAGCTTTTCAGCTAGCTTCTTATATGTGTTATACTTATCATGGTCTATTTGACTACATATATGAGCTAATGAATATATAGAGTTTCTTACACCAAACAAATGCGCACTCATTATAAAGTGTTGATTCAAAACATCTTCATAAAATTTTTCAGTTTGTGATGGTTGAGCTCGTGCTGTAACTCGATGTTGAGCTCGAGGTAGAACTCGATGTTGAGCTCGAGGTGGAACTCGATGTTGAGCTCGAGGTGGAACTCGAGGTGGAACTGGAGGTGGTGGTGGAGATGAATTTTGTGAGCCAGTGCTCATCATTTCATTAATATAGTCTTGAATCTTCTGAATGGTTATACCTTGTAAAGGTGAAGATGTATCCTCTAAAATTTTTTTTATTTTTTTTAAAAGTTCTCTAAATTGTTCGGATGATAGCTCTTTTTTTTTAGCAAGTCTATAAATTTTAGACTTAGGCTGTTTAGCCTTCATAATATCTGTGTCTGTGTACTTTTTAATATCATTCTCATAATCTTGTACATAATCATTAATTTGTTGCTGTGTAAGGATCATTTTTTTATTATATAATAAAAAAAATGTAAGATTCACTGACTAATTTTTTAATTAATTCCGAACGATAATGATAATTTATATCCTTATCACGATTAATAATGATACTTCTCTCATTTTATTACCATCCATTGTGTGTATGTTCAATTTAGGATCTAACAAATTCATCTTTATCATAGTGGTCCAGTGAATGACTCGATAAATAAGGAATAGAAAGAATGAATACTATCTATTCAATACTATTTTAATTTAATCCTATCATATATTCCAATCGGAAAATCGATCTAAACTGATACTTAACAATTTGGTCGTAAAATCTTTTAGATACTCGTTATCTTTTCTTATTAATTTTTTATTACCACCTAGAATACCCATTCGTTGTTTATAACACTCTATAAAATTTTGATTTACTTTATCTGATAACTTCTCAATTAAACGACTAATCCATAAGAAAATTAAATCATCCATTGGATTCGTACATCGCATTGTACCATCTTCTTTTCGTTTTACAAACCATTCATTTTGATGACAATATATCTTTTGACGAGTCGTTAAATCCAAATCAAAACAAGAGACTATGATATCAAATCCTTTAGGTACTAACTCTCTTTCATCCGTCTCTTCATCACCACCTCCTTCACTACCTCTTCGATCTCTACCTCTTCTACCTTCAACACTACCTCTACTATCTTTAACACTACCTCTTCTACCTTCAACACTACCTCTTCTACCTTTAACACTACCTCTTCTACCTTCAACACTATGGCTTCTCGAACTCGAATAAAATTGTATTAATGAATCAGAATCTCGTCGAAAACCTTGACATACAAATACCCAATATATCTCATTTGGATATACACCCAATCTACGACATTGAGTCTCATAGATGTGTGCACAGATAATAGATCTATTTTGTCTTAAGAACTCCGATTTCTGTTCGACTGACCACTGTATAGAAGACATCTCTAACTGGGGGAAGGATTCTTTTTCAGCTAATGCGTAAAATAAATTGGCGTAATCGAGAATGACAATTAATCGATACTTGAAAATATAAATAAATCGTTCTCTATCATCACCCATTGAATAAGGTGTCCTTAATTCATCATATAAATTTTCTAATAAACCTATTTTTTTTGCATCGTCTTTGAGTCGTTCTCTTATTCTTCTAAAAATATCTTTACTCTCTTTCGGCAATACCTTTAAATTACGTCTTTGCATAGCTTGATAGGAATGTGAAAGGATGTCTGGTTGCTGTTGAAAATGTAAATTTGTGATATATCTAGATAGGTCACCTCGTGATGGATCTTGTCGCAAATCAACCACTGGTTGTAGTTGATCTTGTTTTGGTGTGACTTGATGTGAATCATCTGGTCTTTGTTGTTGAACTTCATCTTGTCGTCGTAAATCATCTTGTGACGGATCCTCGAGTTGTGTGACGGTAACCATTTTCATTTGTTCTAATATCTCGGTTTCTGCATCTTCTAGAACGACATCCGCAAAAAATCGTCCATCATATAATGAATGAATTCTTTGATGATCATCAAATTGAAGCATACGATCTAAACTAGTATGAAAATCAATAGATAGAAGGAGAGCATAATGAACTATATTATTTTTAAATGTTTCATTTAATAAATATTGTATTACAAATTTTTTATATCCAAGTATTACAGATGGATCATCTAATATTTTAGGAAAAAAACCATGAAGTTTTTCTAGTTGTTTTCTTTCATAGGAAATTAGTTGTGGCATATATATCGAATCAAATATTACTTTTGTAAAATTAGCTAACAATAATTCACTGAACAATTTTATTTCCACTATTTTTCGTCTATCTCGTAATGGAAAGGCAGTGTTAGGATCACATATCATACGATCGTTAAATATTTTCGATAAAAAATAAAAAAGCATTCTCATTAATTCTATTTGATTTATAAACTTATTTGAATCTTCTCTTCTATTTATTGGTTTATGCGTACGTTTTTGACACATTGAACCATAATATAATGATGTTTTTTCGGATGGATTAATTAATTGAAAATACTGACTTAAACCATATTTATACATATCTTCTCTTTGATATTGAGGTCCTTCTTTATCATCATAACTTACGATAGAAAATATATCACCAAAATGACTTATTACTGACATATTTAAGAGTAACAAAAAGACGAGAAGTGATTGAGGCTCGGAATCATTACATATGATGGATAATATGCAATCAATAAAAGAACTCATATATTGATTTAATTTTTCTGGCACATCCATATTATTTCTGTTTATATGTCGTATATAGTCTCCAATAAATGCGATCGATCTTTGTACAAATTCATTTCGGACTATTATGAAATACGAAGATGAGCAATCAATCGGTATTTCAACACGTCGATGTTTATCTTTTTCTGATGGAACAACTACTAATGTGAAATTTTCAGTACAATATTTTCCAGTATCAATAAAATTTTTCGCCATATGTAATATAAAACATAATAATAAATAAACACCACAATATTTTATATTATATAATATACTATTTATTTTTCTTTTTTCTTTAGATATTTCATTATTATCAAATATGTAAAGTTTAATATTGTTTTGATTACTATTAATCATAAAATAAAACAAAAAAGGATTTAATAGAAGTAATTCTAGATAGTGTTTAAAAAAATATTCAATTACGAATAGATACGATGTTAAAAAAGTTATAAGATATGTATAATAGTTTATTAAATAATTTAAAAAATGATGATCTTGTAAATGAGATTGTGTCAATGTCTGTAAAAAAGAATTTAATTGATCTCTATCACTACCTTTTAGAGTTTCTAAAGATGATGAAGTATTCATTATGAGACTATATAATTGTCCACTCAATTCATACTTTTGATCGGGATCTTTTTCCACTAATATGGATTTGCACAAACCAATAATTCGACGATATAATTCAATACCATATTGTTGAATGATCATATAAACATAGACATAATAACTCATAAATTGGGCTATTTGATCTAAAAATGTTTTCTCTAATTGTCCTATCGTTGGTATGCCTTCTCTACCAAACATAAATCTACATTGTTCTAACTGTTCGTCACTCATTGTTCGAAATTGAATAGGTCTATCACAAGAAGGTAAACGAACGTTAAACGTAAATTGTTTTGTTTCTTCATCGGTTTTGGTTTCAATAAAATCATTAGGATGAAATAACTTATGAAATGTTTTTTCATAATGTTGACTAAAGATAGGGTCACTTGTAAATGTTTCCGGAAATTTAAAGAAGCCCTCCTCAAAGATAAGTCTTGATGTTAGATATATAGTAACATCATATCTAATAGAATCGTATGGTAATGTAGGACATAAAATACAGTTTTGAAATGGATTCAAATGTTCTTTTAGATAATTTGCACTATATATTTCATCTTTTTTCGTTTTTTCTGAAAATATTTTTTCTTGCATATTATGCAAATGTTCAAATACACTGAAAAAAGGATCAGAAGAACTTAAGACACTCGTAACTGCCTCAAATGCACTCCTTCTAGTTCCTTTGAATAATGCATATTGTGAATTTGGTTCATCTCCGGTAATAAAGTATACATTTAATATATAAGATTTATAAAAATTTTCAGATGCTTGTATAAATCTATCATCTGTAATAAATTTCGATGCTTGTGTTTCTAGCGTACCTATATCCGTCATTTTTTTTTTTCTTTCAATTTGTTGCACAGTAAAAGGTATAGGTATATGGTCAATCGGTAATTCTCCATCTTCATACGGTATTATTAGGTCATCTGAAAATAAAACTCGATGTGGAGGTGGAGGTGGAGGTGGAGATGGAGGTGGAGGTGGTATTTCTGTACTATCAATTTTATCAATAAAATCTTGAAGCGTCTTTTCTGTTATGTTCGTTATATCTGTTAAATAGTGTTTGGGAAGTCTGCGTAAAAGTTTATCAAATTGTTCGTATAATAGATTTTTGTTTTTAGCAAGTCTATAAATTTTAGTGTATGGATTTCGAGCATTCATTACTGCAGCATCTGTGTACTTAATAGTATCATCCTCTTTATAATTTTGAACTAAATCTTTAATATCTTGTGAAGAAAGCATTTTTTTTATTATATAATAAAAAAAATTAAGATTCTTTGACTAATTTTTTAATTAATTCAGAACTATAATGATAATTTATATCTGGTTGATCTTTATATCCTTCTTTAATTATCTTATATTTTCCCGTTTCTAAATCAAGATCATAAATATTAAAATTATCATTATTATTATAACCTTTGTGTCTTGTCGCAAAATTTATACTAATGGATCCTTCTGGACCACTAATAATGCGATGAAAAATTCCAACATTCCAAACTACTAAAGCTGGATAATCACAATATAATTTATCATTCTTATAAATTTTATCGGGAGTGATTATAAAAGAAGATTTTATTTTGGTTTTTGGACAGTATATATCAACAAATCTTGTACCTTGTACGACCATTAAATTATCTTCTTGATGTGTATGCATATACCACGGTCTTTTAATATTATGAATAGGTCCTGGAGAAATACTATTTGCACTATGAATCACTCTATCAATTCCATCAATTTTTGGAATATCAGAAGGTACTATTTCATCAAATTGAACACCTAATGTTCTTCGTAATACTCGTAAAGGAATGATGCGATACATTTTTATTACATAATTACTAACTTTTTAAATCGTTAATTATTATTTTTATCAATTATCAAATTATTATTTTTATAGAATTGGATACGAACGATAAAAACTCCATTTTTTAGTAGTATCTTGAGTATTATCCGAGGTAGATGATTGTGTATAAATAATACGATCATCTAAAAAATTGGAATGTTTTTTAATAAATTCAAATCGAAAAGGAGAAAATTGATAAACTTTCCAATAAGGAGGTTTATAATAAAATGTTCCTTTTGGTATATTTTGATATTTATAAATTAATTTATCACGATGATCTATTTTTTTTGTTTTATCAAAAATAGTTAAACATTTTTGTTCTTCTCTTGTCAATCGAGAATAGTAGTAATTCATTTCTTTTTCCGAACATTCTTGAAAAAGACCAGTCATTTCAATTTGTAAATCTAAAAGACTCCAATCAAATATAATAGAAGCCGTAGAAGAAATGGGAGATATGGATAATTCGCGATAAAAATTTCCTCCAAAATATAAATTTGAATTTTTGACATCTAATAATTTTGTCTTTCGTGTAACTGGAAATAATGTTTCAGTTAATAATATATTTAAAATACAAAAAGAATATTCTTTTATTTTATTAGAAAAAGCATAATTAAGACATTTTAAAAAAATTTCCATCGGATTTGATTTAAATTCATTTTCTTTGAATATATCATTGGATCTATCTATTCGATACATTAGATTTTTTTGGATTAATAATTCATCTTTTATTATCTCATAATTTTCAGTATCACTATGGTTGTCTTTTTGTTTTTTATTTTTATCGATATTTTCTCCTAATTTTTTATATTCGATCATTTTAACTATAGTCAATATTTTTTTCTTAATTTAAGAATAAAATGTTTAAATAACAAATGCAAAAACAAAAAATAAATATTATAAAAGTTCCTAAAGAACCTTCAACCGAAGGTAGTAAAAGAATTAATAATTTCCCAAGAATGCCTCGTATGTATTTAGAATTAATTGAAAATAAAGATAAAATTAAAGCCAATCTCGTAAATAAAGAATATGATCCCGATGAAGCGTCAACTGTGGTCACTGAAATAAATCATGAATTTCCGATTGAATATAATCAACCAATTACCAACTATCTTCCAAAAATTCAAGAATCCTCTGTTTTTGTATCTCAAAATCAAGATAATCATTCCGTTTCTTCTAATTCATCAAGTCAAATTATTCAAGAAGATGATGATTTAAATGAAGAAGATGAAAATTCAAATGAAGGACATTCCAATCAAGAGGAAGAAAATTCAAATGAGGAACATTCAATAGAAGAAAATTTAAATGAAGACATAGAATCGCATATCTATCCTTCCTCGATTAGATCTTCGAATGAAAGTAATAAAGATGATTTGATAGAAGAATCAGATGCAAGACAATTAATGGAAGAAAGTAGTATCGTAAAAAGTCAATCGATAGCTTTTAATGAAAAAAGTGAAATGATGCAATCATCTTCACCTCAATATATGAATCCATCAAATGTGATGAATGTAAATCAACAAACGACTAAAGATAAATTAAAAGAAATTTTACAAAATCCTCCCAAATTATCAGAATTAGAAAAAAAAGGTTTTGTAAAAACTCAGAAAGTGATTCCGAATTTAGATGCAAATGAAACAATAGAAGAAGAAGATGAATTAAAACGAGAATTACTTTATAAATTCGATCTATTAAAAAGATCTTATAAAAATGTAGAAATACCTGATTTTACAATTCATTCGGATTATAAACATATGAATAAAGCATATGAAAGCACATTACGCCGAGTATCATTAGATACCAATGTAGAAAATTATAAAAATTATATGATTGCTGGTTTTATGTTAATTGAGTATATTTTAAGTGCGTGGTTTAAATTTGATATGAGTGGATTTACTCAACAACAAATCATCAATATGAATCAATATGAACGATTATTAATTGAATTAGGAGAAAAATCGTATGTACCTACTAATAAACAATGGCCCGTTGAATTACGATTATTAGGTATGATTTTATTAAATGCCGTTATATTTATTATTGCACGAATTATTATTAAAAAAACGGGTACTAATTTATTTGGATTAATTAATACAGCACAAACCAATACCTCAACTGCAGAAACAACTAAAAAAAGAAAAATGAAAGGTCCTTCTCTTGATTTAGATTCAATTCACACCCTTTCATAATTGAAATAATTGAAATAAAATTATTTAAACATATGTCATTTATTGTATAAAATGTACGATACACAATTGAATGATTTTCGATTATATACCCCCGATAAAATAGTTTATCGAATGGATATCGTAAAGAATGAAAATGAAGAACAAGATTTTAAAAAAATAAAAATATCCTATAAAAATGTAGATGGAAGTATAGGCGATTTAATTTTTTCAGCTCCCGATAATTTATTTAGTTATGGAATTCAAGAATTAAAAGATAATCAAGGACAATTATTAGGATATATTATGCCTATTATTTTGCATAGAAAAAAAAATCCAAGAATTGATGAATTGTTATTTATTGAAAAATTAGAAGAAATTATTGAAAATGCAAAAGCAGAAGTTGAAAAATATGTTGATCCAGTCAGTGTTGATTTTAAACGTTTCAGTCCTTTATTTCATAAAAAAGACAATCAAAAAGCTCCTATTTTATATGCTAAATTAATGTTTAATAAAAGAGATCAAAAAATTAATAGTTATTTTATTGATGAAACCACAAATAATGAAATTGATCCTCTTACATTATTAAATAAAAAATGTTATATCACTTGTGCTATAAAAATCGAAAGTATCTTTATTGGTAACAAGTTAACGATACAAATGAAAGTTTATGAAGGTATTATACGACATATTAAACCTCCACGTCGTTTATTATTATTACCAAATGATTCTTAAATTGATTTTAATTTATTAAATTTTATTAAAAAGATGACTATTAAAAAGATGACTATATTAAGCAATTTATTAAATTATATAATTATTTGTTAAATTATATAATTATTCGTTAAAAAAAGTATATAAAAATATATGAATTAAATGAATAGATATAAATGATGAGATGTCTTGACAAAAAATAACAAAAAAAAAAAATATATTGATAATTTATAAAAAAATGTATATCAGTTATGGAAATTTTCTGTCGGAGTATATTAACAATTCTCTATTCTTTGAAAAGATAGATAAAATTCTTTATTTACATGAATTAGAGAAACAATACTCTGACCCCCAATGTCTGATGATTACTAAGGATGAAGGATCTAATCAAAAAGTATTTTGTTTTACTGAAAATTTTTATGTTATTTTAGAAAAAGAAAATGATAAAATTTTAGCAATTGATGTCATCGTTTGCAATTTATCTTCGGAAGAATTAAATTTAATTAAATTCATTAATGAATCAACGGAAGTCAATGCGAACACTATTTATTATTTATTAAACACTTTATTGTTATTTAAAAAACAAGACTTGAAATTCTATAATCAATCCGATATTCAACAAGAAATTGTTTATTTAGTTGAAAAAGTCAATTTAGTTCAAAATATTTTACAAAAAACTAATGATACTAATATTTCTTATTATTCTAACAAAAGTTTATTAGATAATTTAAAAAATGTTAACCAAAATTTAAAAGAATTCATCTCTAAAGTTAATCCCACCATTTTAGAATTAAATAAAAGTTTTACAAAAGAATTTGTTAATAATTTATTTTTAAATTAAAAACACAATATAAAAAAAAATACAATATAAAATAAGAACACAATATAAAAAAAAATACAATATAAAATAAGAACACAATATAAAAAATTTTTTTATATTGTTTTATAATAGTAATGAGTGCAATACAAAGTATAACTCTACCTTTCTATACTTGCCAAACTGCTAATTCTTTTTCCTACGCGTGTGCTAATTTATATCCATTTCCTTCTAATAGAAGTACATATTACCCAGTTGGTATTATAGGTACTCCTAATTATGCAAAAACCGCCTTACAATATTGGCCTTATAATTCATTTACTCCAACTCGAGATCCTTATCGTGGTCCTTTATCTCGTTTAATATAAACCAAAAACATTAAACAAAAAAAAATATTTACTAATAATATAGAGTATCTTTTTATACTACCAATCAAAACTAATAATGACATTAACTTATAACCAAATTACGATGCCTAATGTTAGATTAGCACACACTGCTAATTATTTAAAAGACATTACAGAATATTTAATTTACGAAATTAAATATTTATCTTTATTTATTCAAAAATTACAATTAATATATGATCAATCTACTAATGTTAATTTTCAAACTTGCATTTCTAATTTAATTCAAAATATTGATGTTAATTTAATTACTCTTCGAAATTTATATCAATTATCGATTCGTTTTAATTATTTAGCAATTGAATCTTATTTACAAAATAATGTTTATCCTCTATATACAGATTCTCAACATTATTTATTATCCACTTTATCTACCTTTTTTAATTTTTGGAAAACAAATATTCTTTCTTATTCAAATATGATTTTATTTGATATTTCAGATTGGAATCGATTTTTAGCAATGATTGAATCATTTCAAACTTTTATTTATATGATTTCAACTCATTTAGAAATTAAATTAAACTCACAATTATCTTCAACTCATTATGTTACTTTATGGTATCAATCGCGAATTTATAATTGTAAACAAATTTCAAATAATTTACATTCTTTACATTTAATAATATTACAAATTATTCGCCAATTAGAATTAGATTATAATTTAGAATTAAATACTTATAAAAGTTTAGAATATACGATGAAACAATGGATTCAAAATGTTCAATTCTTACCTTATTTAAACCAAAATTTATTACAAATGACTATTTCTTTTTCTACCATTATTTCAACTCAATTTACAAAACAATATTTACTAGCTTCAGATTCCATCATCGTACCTATGATATATGCAGATGAAAAACCTCCCACTATGAATTTCACTCAAAATTGTTGGTCATTTACAAATACAACAGTTGGTAACAAAATAAATTGGTATTTTGATTCATTTGATACTACTAATTCTTTATCTTATCAAAATTTAAAGAGTATGTTTTTTATCATTAATTTTTCTTCTATTATATCAAAACCATTTTTAACATTATATACTATAAATACACTAGGTACGGGATGGTATGGTTCTAAAAAAACATTTGTATCCTATACTTGTGATCCTCATCAATGGGTTCTTGTTTATTGGGGGCAAGATCCAACTTTAGATACTTCTATTTCATCCCAATTATCTTCTTTTGATCAAAAAGTACAAATAACTTTTGATTCAACCGATGCTCAAGCATTCGTATCCAAAGTTGGACAAACCGATTTATTACCTCAAGATTTAATTTATTTAATTGCATTTTCAACAAATAGTACTGCTTCTGCAAATACTGTTCAATTTGATATTAAACAATTTGGATATCAAACTTTGACTACGATTAAATTAAATCAATTAATTGCTAAAAATTCATCCTTTTTTATTAGATAAACGATTATATCAAAAAAATATTATATCAAAAAAATATTATATCAAAAAATATTTCAAAATATTATACCAAAAATATTATAAAATAAAAAAATATTTTATAATAAATAGATAGATGTCTTCTACCTTTTCTTTTGGATCTAACTTTAAATACAATTCTTTACGAAAATTATGGATTTCCGATCAATTATCTCAACTAACTGAACTTTTATTTTTTATTGATTTATCTATATTAGAGGTTGGTAATAATGCTATCATTATTTATAATGGAGCTCCTGATTATAATGACACGGATTATCAATCTTATTTACAACAAATTAGTTCTCGTGTAATTTCATTTGATAGTGATGTTATTATTGTATGGAGACAAAATACTTCTGTCGTTAATAAATATGAAATCGTTGAAAATGGATTTAATTCATTCGTAAATAGTATTAACAAAGCCGAATCTGCATATGATGATACTCAAAATTATTATCCTTCTATACTCATATTAAGTCAATTCGTTAAACATTTAATTGATTTTTATAATAGAGATAGTAGTCTTATGATGTCTGCAGATGATTTACGTATTCATTTAAATATATTTAAATTAATCTCAAATGCTCTTACTAATATGGGAAGTAAAGTAAAAGCAATCCGACAATATATTTATGTCGTAAGTCAAAACGATTCTAACCATATATTATATAAATCATTACAAGATTTAGATACACAATTAGACACAACTTCAACTTCTATGATTGACTTGACAAATTTTATGGAAAAAACTTTAATATATCAATTACAAAATAATATATCAAATTCGTCCAATGATTTTATAACATTATCATCTAAAGTAACGACTGTTAAAAATCAATTAGATGCTAGTCATGCATCTCTACTTAGTGTTTTTGTAAATCCAAATTCAAATTATTCCATCACAACTGCTTTATCTTCTTAAAATTATAAAAACATTATATAAACATAATATAAACGTTATAAAGACATTATAAAAATATTATAAAAACATTTTAATTTCTTTATCTAACATTACTCTAATATAACGATCAATATATTTTTTTGGATTTGGTTGAATCGTTTTTAATAAAATAAAGATATATTTATCTTGTGTTTGAAATTCAAATGTATTACTTATTTTTAATTTACATACATTATATCTTTTTAAATTTTTACGAGTAATTTGCTTTAAATCATTATAATTAGATGATTCAAATAATAATTGAATCGGTATCTCTTGATGTAATAATGAATGATTAAAATCTTCCGTCGTCTGAATAATTGTAAATGGTATAATACCAATAATGATACATTCCATTGGATAATATCGTTTTATCTTTGTTTCATTCCATCGTATATAAGTATTTAATATATTTGACATATAATTAAATTTCATTTGTAATAACGAAATATCTTGTTGAATATGAGATTTAATTCGATGTAATTCTTCATATACATTATCACTTAAATGTTGTAATTGTTGTCCTTGATAGATAAGAATATTATCACATAATTTAATATTATTTTCAAAGATTGATATTTTATAATAAATAGTCTCAATTTCTTTTATCTTTTTTTTAAAAGGATTTATTTGAACATTTGTAATTGTATAATTTAATTCTAATAAACTAATTAAATATCGAATATAATTTATTACATCAATAATCAATAAATCGTATCCATATAATTCTTTAATTAACATTTTCCATTGATCATTAGTTTGATCTTCAAAATAGACATATACATATTTTAAATTAGAAATAAATTTAAGATCATAATAAGAATACAAATCAATCAACTGTTGAAATTCTTGAATACTATATAATTCAAATGTATCAATTTGATTTAGTTGATTGAAAATAAATCGTAAATTATCTTTAATTGAATCAAACGTCATTGTAGACTGAATTGATATCCCTAATAATTTAGAGGCAAATAAACAAAATGATTGACTAAATTCTAATATAAATTGCTGACTCATTGAAATATAATTTAAAAATATACAATATTTTTAAATTATATTTGGATTTAATCAAATATTTATTTAACGATATTATTTAAATATCATCATAAACCATCATAAATAATCATAAACAATCATAAACCATCATAAATCAATACAAATGATCCTAAATCTTTCTAAATCATTACAAATGATTCTAAATCTTTCTTAATCATTATAAATCATTTTAAATCTTTCTTAATCATCATAAATCATTACAAATGATTCTAAATCTTTCTAAATAAATCTAAATTATTTTAAATTTCATTTTAAATTTTTCTAAATCTCTAAATCTCTCTAAATCTCTCTAAATCATCATAAATCATCCTAAATCATCCTAAATCATCCTAAATGATTCTAAATCATTTTAAATCTTTCTAAATATAATTATAAATCATTATAGATATCATTTTAAATCATTATAGATAATTTTAAATCGGTCTAAATAATTTTAAATAATTTTAAATAATTTTATATAATTCTAAATATAAAATGTTTTTTAGTATTCCATCACAGATCGTTAATAGAATATGTGATTCAAGAGATGATAGAGATGCGGATTATGAAATATCGGAAGAAGAATTAGATTATATTACAACTTTATGTTTTTATCAAAAAGTAAATTTAAAATATACAGAATTGGTATTAAAATTATGTGAACATATACTTGCTTCTGAAAAAAACCCAAAATACTCTTTTCATTTTTGGGATAAATATCTTCGAAGGTGTTTTCAACAAAAAATTCATCCGTCTCAGATTCATACTTCGATTGAAAATTATTTAAGTAATAATGTGTTACCTTCATTTGACGGTGAAAATAGTCCTAAATTGTTAAATGATACTATTACAAGTACTATTTCCAAACAATTTAGTTTATTACGATCGTGGTTTCAAGTTAATTCTCCATATCCTATTCGGTTATTAGGATATACTTCTTTACAACTAATTATGATAACGAGTCAATTTAGTGTAAAATTTGAAGATCAAATATTAGGTAGTTTAGAATTATTACAATTATTAAAATTTAAATCAACCACTTTAAAACATTGGATCACTATTATATCGGTTGGACTTCCTCTCTATAATTGTATTTATGGTGGTAAATATAAAAAAATTATTCCCAATACGATTCGTATATGGAAAACGTTCGCTAAATGTAAATATCCAAAAAAATCAATTGAAGAAGAAATTTCTACAAAAAAAAAAAAATTAATTCAAGATTCTAATCGAGATGTGATGCAATATGTACCTTCTTATACACAGTATATGTCCGAAGAAGCCAAAAGGAGACAAAGGAACGATAGATCTATAAGTATGTTTAAGACACATCATTTTCCTATTACTGTCCCAATGTCATCCTCTTTAACCGATATGGTTCCATCATCAAATAGACAAACCAAAAGACAATATTCAAATCTTTCATCTTATTCTCCTATACAGTTCACACAAATGGTTGATGATTCATTTAATGATGATAATGCTAACAATGATGACGATATTGATGATTATAATGATGATTATAATAATTTGGATGATTATGATGCCGGAGGAGATGAATTATCACAAGAGGAGGGATTAAAAATGACAAAACCAAATAGGTTTAGTCGACAATTAACAGTTGCTACTAAACCTTCTAATACACAAAATAATTCGGATGATTCTGATACAGACGAAGATGAGGAATCAAAAATGAAAAAAACAGATATGTTTAGTCGACATTCAACAGTTACTACTAAAACTGCTAATAAACTAAATCATTTTGTTATGGAAAAAATTGAAAAATATGTAAATAATAATGAATGGTTATCTACGAATCCGGAATTTATACCACTTGTATTAGCTCAAATATATGCAATTCGAAAATCAATTTACATTGATAAATGGGACACATTTGTACGATCCATTAATTATTATTTGAGAAAAAGATTAGGTGAAAAAATACGCGGACGTTCTCCAAAACAAACTCCTTTACAAATCGTTAAATCGGGAAAATTAAAACCCATTATTAATCGTGGTATCTTATTACCTAATTTATGTTTTGTTCTATTTTATCATAAAGATGAAATAATACGAGCATTAACTAAATTTTGGTATTAATCCATTCATAAAATTGTGTCATATTACCATTATTCCAATAATCATCATCGGATAATTGAAAATAATATTTTCCTCTCTTTATCCATAAATTTTCCCACGAATTGGGTAATGGACGATTTTCTTTCTCATATGAATGTTGTTTTATGATATGATAAACTGGATTCTCTGTTCGATTTATATTTAACAATAATTGATAATTTGGTGCATATTCAATAAAACCTCCTCCCGTTGATATAATTTTACTATGATTCATTCCTAATAAATTCTTTATTGTCTCATATTCTTGATGTCGATATCGATACCAATCTCGATGATAATGATTTAAAGAATTAGGTAAAAAAGATTTAGTAAAGTCATCCATATCGTAAAAGGGTAAAGAATAAGTTTTAGCGATAGATTGACCTAAATAGGTTTTACCAGAGTCGGGCATACCTATCAAAATTAAATTTTGAAAACATAAAAAAATTTTTTTAAACATTTTTATTTTTATTTTTATAAAAATGAACAACTCATTAAATCAATTATCATCATCTTTACGAAAAACACTTGAAATGATGGCAGACAAATCTAATATATCTTCCGAGGAAAGTTTATCACAATTACATAATATGATTCCACCCAATATGATTCCACCCGATATGATTCCTCCCAATATGATTCAACCCAATATAAGTCAAATATTTTCGGATGAAAATTTACCAATCTCTAATGATCAACATCCTACAATTCAACATCCTACAACGGAAGAATTAGAAAAATTATTTTCAATTATAAATCCGTCTTCCGACGATGATAAAAAAAAAATCACAAAAATGCTCCAAAATTTTGAAAGAAATTATGCGGATATTTTAAAAGAATTAAACGGATTTAGATAACAATTAAATATCTTAAATTAAAGATTTGATTCACATCAATTTAATATTTAATTAAATAATAATATTGTATATTATTATATAAGTGTTATTTTTATAAATGGAAATTTGGAAAAATAAGATGCTAGAACATATTAATAAAAAACGATTATCTTATCAATTACATCCTTTAGAATTAGATAATCATTTATGTAATATAGCTCATCAACACGTTTTGTCAATGAATCATAAAAATAAAATATATAATACATCTTTCACACATCAACAAGTATTATCCACTTGTCTTCAAGATTTAGAATCAAATATAATTTTTTTTATACATATTTGGATACAATTAGATCCTTCTATTTTATTAAATCCAAAGTTTCAAAAAATTGGATTTTATTATTTTACAAATCATTATAGTCATACTTATATCACTTATTATTGTGAATAAATTTTATTTGAATTAAAATAAAAAATGTTAAATTTTTTATTTCTTTCAAATATTTTTTTTAAATAAAAATGAAAAAATCTTATTATTCGTCTTCAGTCTCTCACTACTCTTCTTCCAATCCCCTTTCTTCAAAACATCAAACATCCGCTTCTTATCATTTCCAAGACTCTTTTTTTCAAATATTGTGTCGACTTCATTCTCCTTCCACACATAAATTTTATTTACAAGTCATTTTTAAGCCTCATACTATTCCTCATCATTCTTTTCATTTAGACATTGGTTTAAAATATACAGAAAATCAATGGAATTTAAGTCACTATCATAATGAAATGTCAGATGATATAATACAATCTTATAGATCTATGATTTTACAAAAATGTCTTGAATTTATTTCACCTTTTTTATCTTCTTATTGGAAGTCTCTTATTCCAACTTTAAATAAAATATTATCATCTTCTTTTAAATTATCTAAATCAAAAAGGATATCAAATACTAATAAAAAAATTAAATATTAATAAAAAAAAATTTAATAATTATATAAATGCATATTCCATCAATAGATCAAGAACAACAACAACAACAACAACAAAAAAGATTACAACAACAACAACAACAATATGATTTTATAAAAAATCCATCCGAACAAAAATTCATAAAATTATTACAAGATATCCGAAAAATTATGCAACGAAAATGATTTCTTTCTCACAATTTTTAATATCCCTATTTTTAATATCTCAATTTTATAATATCCCTATTATAAAATAATTCCAATTATATTATGAAATTAAAATTGATCATAAGTAACGAAGTCTATACCTTGTTGAGATTCTAATCTTTTTTTTTTTTTTATTTTCAATTGATATAA